>JGI24158J21664_10003416_pt1 | contig 19906 bp, 14 predicted proteins | sample Ectturendosymbi3_FD_21664 | JGI IMG/M metagenome (IMG submission 21664) | reverse complement strand
GTTGCGCTGCAGACCAATTTTTACTCGAGAGTAAATTTTTGCGATATCTTGACAATATGACAAAAATCCGTGCATGTTTTGTCGACATCGAGTAAAAATTCGACCGTGTACTTTGAAAATACCATTGGGGAGTACTGCGGGAGCAGGTGTTGACGACAGCCTGTTACTGGCCGTCAAGTTAATTTATGCTTACACAAAATTTTTGCCCGTGCCGGCGGAGTTAAATCGCAACCTTTACAATGGCATATGGACTCTGACAAGGATGTGCTGTTGTCACACCATTCCGTAAACTATTTCAGTTGGAAAGAGTGTCACAGGCGGGTGGACGAGGATGACACTGATGGAAACTAAATGAGATTGGCTTTTTGCAGACGGTTTGTTTCTGCTTAAATCCTCTGAACAGGTGTCGTCTAAATTCAATTTAGCTTCTTGCAGCTGCATGCGACCAAGAGAAATGAAAATTAGCCCTGAAAAGTATGAGGTATTATACAGCATCTCTCTGGAAACCTAATCCATACACTACACCCGAAAAGTAAGTGACAATACACTGCAACAAGTGGAAACGCTCAAGTAACTGTGCGTGGTAATCACGAGTGATGGAAGGCAGAATGATGAGATTGGTACACGGATTTGCAAAACCAACGCACTCTGCGTGAGCTCTGTCATTAGGTGTTGACTATGCCGGAGCTTTCATTCTTTTAAAAACTGTCAAGTTGTCCAGCTTTAAATCGGTTACTGTTTCATTCCGCACCAATGGTCATGAATCTTAGGCAATGATTGAAAGAGTGCTATCTCAATTCTCAAGTACAAGCGGCAGAGAAGGAAATTTTCCGAAATGTTCACAGGGTTACACTTCGTGACAAAATGAGAAGCTGCGAAATTTGCAAAACCCTTAATGTCAATCTGATTATACCACGGGCAATCTCAATTATGATGCGTTTGCCAATTTGATTGTATTGACTTTTGTTTAGTCTATCACAACTCAACTGCATCATATGCAAGTTCCGAACTTGGAACAGTCGAGAATACGCTTCAACCGAAGAGCACCTACGAGTCCGATGAAGTGATAGTGAGTTGATTTGAAATCAAATTTGTGCGCTTGATATTATTGCAGTGAATGAAGAACAGAATGCGTTGCAGTCATTCGTAATTAAGCTTGTATGATTTGCTTGTGTAATTTTGTTTCTGCTTTTGAATGATTTTTAGTTCGATTCGTCGTTGTAAAATGCTTTTTTTTCTAATTGCAAACACACGGAATTACGTACTGCATCCATAAATGTGTATGTAAACTGTTTATCTTAGCTTTGTATGAACGCAAGCCAAATTAGTTATGATACGTCATTTTCCATATTAAGTTAAGCACGCCTTTACACTTTTAAAATAAAAAATATGTGAACTTATCTTGAACGGGAATATCGTTGTGTTATTCAGGAACATCACAATGTTATTTAAAAAAATTTTTTCAAATTTATTTCATCATTTTACACACTTCATTAATATAAGTTAAGGACGCCTGTTAATGATTGCATCTTGTGCAGATATACACGAAATCTGGATATCCTTCCTGTGTAGAACAAGACGAAACATTAAATCGGTACTTTGCCATAGGATCTAGTCTTCTAAGTGCAGTGGTCATGGTTTTGGGCATAATTATGGACAAGTATGGACCAAGAATCATTCGTTTGTCCGGCTCGTAAGTAGAAAAATATTATGGGTTTTGGACAACATTCAACGCCAAACTAAGTATCATTGAACAACACTAATAAACGAAAATGTGCAGAGTGACAAAGATATGCTGCAAACATCCAACGCTGACGTTTATAAGTGGCTAGAAAAAGGTATTTCTTAATAAAAGGCAAATAACAAAAATGTTGTTTCACACCGGTTCGTTACTTGCACGTTTTCAGTAAGGAGCTCAGTTATCTGACTGCACTTGGGAAGTAGTTATTGAAGCTTACTGGGATAAGTTTTGCCCTTCTTGTGTAGACTGACTTTCGCCATTTCTTGCGTCTTATTTGTTGTTGGAACGATGGATACAAAAAGTAAGTGAAGATGTTGATACCTTTTCGCTTTCAGATAAATGTAAGTTATGAACGTAAACTCAGAAATTAATTTTCGCTCTTCTTGAATTTATGTTTAGCTGTGATTTAGGATAATGTCTTTGGGTAATTTTATTCATGCGTTTGTTTCAGCACTGCACTAGTTGAGAACGCTCAAATACTGGTGCAGAAGTACGCTACCGTAAAAGTAGCAGGGAAGTACATCTCAAAATATTAAGAAGAAAGCTCCTTAAAGACGTTACAGAATAAATTGTTTTTACGCCAAATGTCATGTGACTACTTTCTGAAAAACATTTAAAAAAACTCCATTTGACCACACCTTGAGTTTCGTCAGGTTATACGTTCCCCTTCGTATGCACCATACAACACCAACTGCCACCTCATTTTTGATGATCGTTGTCATTTACCTGCGTTTGCTTGTGACTTGTTTTCAGACCTGAGCATACTGATCCTACCTGCTGTTTTGCTTAATGGCATGGGTGGGATATCTTACGCTTTCACAAGTTTTTCAGTGGCCAATTTGTTTGGAAATCGCCAATCCACCATGATATCTTTAATGATGGGATCTTATTGCGGATCAGCAGTTTTTTACATGCTGCTCAAGGTATGAATTTTACTGAAGATACGTGTCTGTAAACCAAGAAAAGACACACAAGACTTAATTTCTTCCGATGTTGAATTCCTAAAAATAGTGCAAAGTCAACTTTCTGATAACTTACAATGCTAGCAATATGGACTTAATTTTTTTGCGTTGCTAATTACAAGTGAACCGGATGGTTAGCCTGTCTGCTTCAGCGGTATAAAATTTTAGAAATGAGCTGAACCTGTTATTGGCGCTTTAGGGAAACAACATATCTGTAGGTTCGTAATTGTTTTTTAGAACAAAAAACAAGAAACTGCTACACTCAGAGTAGAGGCAAGAGTTTGTTGAAACGACTGACGTTCGGACAAAATCCTATTTTTGAAAAACATGATTCTTCTTCATCGTCTGAGCAAATCTTTCAATCCACTGCTAGGTCGCACTAGATCTCGGGAAAGTGTTGAGCAGCCATTGGATTGTTCGTCATGTAGAACGTCAAATCATGCATTTCATAAGGAGATCGATGGATTGGACAGTGACGGACAACATAGACAGCGGCCCACACTCACAAGCCGCCGTAAGGGCCATACCCTTTTCTGTAAAAAAGAGCGGAAACGTCAGACACAAGTGCACAGGTGTTTGAGATGGACACAGGTTTTAGCGCTCTCCAACCACTCTGCATTCCATCGGCGATCCACCCAGTGCGTCGCACTTCTGCTGTTATCGTCAGATGAACCGATGAGTGTTTGTGCAGCAGGTACAAACGGATGTCTCGATTTGAGATGCTGTGCGTTCCCACCCGGTGAACAGGTGAAAGCTGAGTGGAGGAGGTATCCAGACTTCATGGCACGGCCTGCTAGCGACAGTGTGTCTCCTTTGCGACGAATGTCTGCGGGATGGATTTCCATGAAATAGGAAGATTGTCTGCTGGTGCAGGACGCAGACATCCAGTCACAGTTTTGCAGGCGTCGTTGATGGCAGTGTCAATGAGGCGGTTGTGAGCACTGCGGAACCAGGAAGGAGTGCACTACTCTACTGTACAATGCACCAGGACTAAGGTCACTGTTTCCAACGTTGTTGCCCCAGCACCCCAGCCCGAGCCAGCAAGCCGCCTCGAGAGTGCGACGCGTGATGTTAACTCTTTCCGAAGTAACTCGAGGTAGCGGCGATACGTGAGCGACCTGTCCAACATTACTACAAGGTATTTGGTCTTGTAGCAGATATCCATTGTTTCGTCGTTGAAGTTGACTTTCAGCCCACGTTCAGCTTCATTGTTGTTACGAAGACAGACTGCCTACACCGTTTTTGTAGTGCTAAGCTTAATCTTCCAGCTCTGGAGGTATTTAGCATTATTCGCTATGTCTTTGCTCTGCACTCCTTTCCACTGCTTTCCAGTATCCATCAACACGCATAATTGCTAAACGGTCAGCGTATGCATACTTCGTAGGATTTGATGGGCAAGTCAGAGATGTAGATGCTGAAGCAAGGGGGTACCACTGCCAAGACAGGTGCCGATGGACACCCCTTCTTGAGGCGTCCTAACCTGCTTCCTTAATTGTTACCAGTGGTAAACGTGAAGCTGTGATTGTCAACCAGCTCCATGACATTCGGACCATGTGCCTGTCAGGTAGCAATCCCAGCAGCTTGCAGGTGAAGCCGCCATGCCATACAGTTTGGTAGGCGGCTGTGAGATCGACAAACACAGTTAAGGCCGTCTTCGTGGCCGAAAAGCTTTCCTCGAAGTCTTGCGTCAACTAGGCGATCCAGTCTATGGCTGACCTTCCGCGTGGAATGCTCTCGTGTTTCTCAGGGAGTAATTTATTGATAACTGGTTCGACAAGAGTCTCTCGAGGATCTTCAAATGGACACACAGAAGAACCACAAGGCAATGATTTTTTGGGTCCCCTATTGCTTATTCGGCTTAGAAATCGCAACGTCAGTTCTCTTCTCCATATCCTGGGGTTGTTGAACTGTCACATGCAGAAGGTGAAGAAATCGCATAACCAAGATTTGAGTTCTGACTTGGGGTGAGGTATAAACTCTGGTAAAATGAAATGTACACCCGGAGATTTTCTTGGCTCCAAGAGGTTGAGGGCGGTAGCAAGCTTCTCTGGCCTGAATTGACCAGAGATTCCACAGTACGTCTCTCAGATGTTGGGACCTTGCATTGAGTGGACACCTCTTTGTTGATGAGCCTAGTGGACTCCCTGTACCCGTTTTTTGCGACCCGTTCTTCATGAATTGTGAGGCGATAGTGGTTGCTGAGGCGGGGTCCAGAGATGTGGAGTGTCCGAACCTACCAGCAATTTTATTGATGGCGCTCCACGCCCTATGGCTGTAGTGCTAGAAGTCGATGGAATTGACAGCTTCTTCTCATCGCGCCTGTCTTTTCTGGTCGAGTCGTTAGAGCAGAGTACGAAGTACCTCTGTCAGAGTCAGTTTCCACTGGGGCTCTGAAGAAGGAACGATAAATGATATCGCACTCTTTTTGCCAAAATGGCACATAGTTCTTGCGACGGCCACGAGGGATATATTGTTTTGGTGCAAATAGCAGGATCTCGCGTAGTTGCTGGTATGCCTTCTCGATATTTGTTGTGTCCGGAGGTGGCAATCTCTTCATTGATTCTCCTGTAAGAAGGCAAAAGCGCTTCCAATCAGCTTTGGGGAAGTTCCAACGCTTCACCGGATCACTGTGGGCACGACTTTTTGGACTCCGGGGCGTTATGAGAGAGGGTCGGTTTTGCTACCACGGAAACATTCCTAGAACACATCTGACAGTCGGCTGTCTTGGCCTACACACACGAACAGGACAAATCCGGTTTGTTGCCGACGTTCCATCGGGGAGAGTGGAAGCTGGCTGCTCGGTTTGGGTTGTGCAGCAGCTCAAAGTTGTTGGCTGCTGCCCAGGAGGCCAGGCTCTCACTATCACGGGTTGTTGTGATGCAACCCTATTGACGTGCTGGCAGTTGAATTCGCCAGTATGCACACTGGGGTGTGGTAACGAGGGGATGGCCGTAAATATGAGTCACGAGGGTGGAGGTGTGCAGACGTTAATCATTAACGGTTAATGACTCTATAATCTGCGAGGTCTATGCACAAGCACTCAATCTCTGACTGCTATGGAGACTGAGAGGGCGGTGTTCATTCCAATTGCTCGTGAAAAAATGTGGCAAGCCCGTGCTTCCTACTAAGGATTGACCAAGCTACTGCGAAGCAGGGTTGCGGAGTCGGAGCCGGAGTCGGAGTCATAAGGAGTCGGAGGTTTTAGGGTGGATTCGGATTCCCAACAATACTATCCAATTGGATAATTTTGACAACAAACTCCTGAATTGGGAATTCCTGCTGAAATGATACAATTTCTTTTAAAACTTTTGTTGAAACAGATATTTTTTACTGTGCACCACGATTTCCATTGATTTTAACAAACAAATTTCATTCTATTGATGTTAGGGAGACGGAGTCGGGAGTTGGATGCGGAAATGTTGGAAAGGTCGTAGTTGGGAGTCAGTGTTGGATATTTTACATCCGATTCCGCAACCCTGCTACGAAGCTGGGAATCATTAGCATGTCTGCAGTATTGCAATGGGTTTGTTGAAGGGCAACAACGAGTGCCTTGTTCTTGTAGGCTAACTGGGGATTGACACTGATGTTGCTTGCATTGAGCCCCTGCGTGTTCAGTTGCAGTATGCTTGGTCTTCGGTCATCGTCGCCAGCAGTGATGCTGCCATACTTTGAAAAGGACGGTTTCCTACCCAGCCCGCGCCAAGACATTCAGCACGGGTAGCCATGATAGCTACAGATTTAGTGAGTATTTCAGAAATGCTGCAACATGGAGGATCATTTGAAGGCACCTGTCATCCTTCCCAAATAAACGGTGACAACTATTTAGATGCAATTTCCATAGCATCCTTTACGAAACGAAGAAATTCTCTATGCTGAATTTACAAAATACAGTTTTGCCCGTTTCAAGTGCAGGAAATATTTTTCTACCGTTCTATTTTCCTGAAACGTTCCTATTTGAAATTGAAATTTATATCATTTTAATGTTCGTATAGGGAATTAAGCTGATCAAAAATTACTAAGGAATCGCAATTTTAAACTATCTAGATTGAAACTATTGTACAAATTGGATTAGTAAACTGCATTGTGCTTCCATCAGGTGTTCTACGATGCTGGAATTCCTTTTGAAGCAATCATGCTGTTTCATGGCGGCATTGCCTTGCTTACATTCCTTAACTGCTTCTTTAACGTACCATCAGGAAATATTCCTAGTCCTCAAGAAAGTTCTTCTAGGTAAGAAAACATGATATTGTTTGTATTTGTGCATGGGCAAATGACTGAACAGTTATTTCCGATAGCTGCCAACTGTTCAAATACATGTGCCGTGATTGGTCTTCGCTCTCTTTGCTTCGGGACATGTGGATACATCAGCAGTACGCTGCATTGATGCAAAGTTATAAGCAACGCCGTGTGTAAATATTGCTATTACACCCACCCATTAATCCCAGGTAAGAGGAAGGATAAGCCTAAAGCAGTGGTTCTTGACCTTTTCGCTGCATGAAGCAAATCCAGACTTACGATTTATTAGAGAGCAGCACTAAAGAAATTTTAACACAAGTCAATTGGCAAGTTTTATTTCATTGCAGAACGAAATCTGTAACATAAAATATTAGAGGTTTTATTGAAAGACCGTTGGAGGCCGCACAAAGGGTTCATGGGAGCTCCATGCGTCCCGCAGAACAGTGGTTGAGAAACACTGGCCTAAAGTAATGGTCGTCATGCCGTCGATACGACCTGCGCGGGAATCAAACCTATCCTGTCAGTTTTCGTGGAACGTGCTCAATCACTCATCGACTTTGTCGATAGATTTAGTGCTTTAGTAATGAACCTGTGCAAGTAAACTACAGACAGTAGTGCAATTTCAATCATTGTCTTCATAGTTTTTTCGTATCGTTCATTTTTCTCCATACGTTGGAAAACACTTGTGAAATTTTTTTGAAATTCAATCTTCCGGTATGATTTTTCTGCACAAGGTGTTTAAAACAGTCAGCATTCCACCGCTGCATTTTGAAGATTTGAAGAATGTGTAGCCATCAAACACAAATTTATTTCAGGGTTAAAAGTACCCATAAGTACGAAAATTTTATCGGGGTCAGCTCTTCCTGTTTGTGAAGCAATCCCATCACCTCAGGCGCACAATCTCTTACGGTTACACGGTGAACTGCACCATCACTGTTATTGGGCTAAGGGTGAAGGAAAATATGGCACAGTTCTTAAGCTACAATCCGTCTTACTTAGTTTGTACACTTCTATGGTGAATCCTTTCCAAAACCCGAGCCCCCGTTTGCATTTACAACAAATGTTACGCCAAAGTGACTACAAAAACGATTTTAAACTTGCTGTCTGAACTCCCAATGAGGTCGGTAAGAAAATATAAGTTCCGAACCCAAACTGCCGAATGTAATAAAACAGACTATTCATTCTACAGTATCGTTCGCAAGATTATGTGCTAAACACTAGTTGCATCTTGTTTCGAACCATTTCCCAACCATCGTTGAGATGAGATACTTTGATACAAAGACAGAGGAGTCTAGTGAAATAGTAAGACAAAGTGTGTGAGACAGAGCCTACAAGAAAGAACTTAGAACCTATGTCTCCTTTTACGCAGCACTTGGCTAACACGTGCATCATGCAAACTTACGCAATCACCAAGCAAGACATAACGTAGCTCGACTTTTGTAACACGTGATTGATTCCCTAAGCATGCTAATGAACATAGACAATTTTATCATTTATCGTCTACTTCCGTGCGAATGCAGAAACTGCAGATCCGTTCCGAAAATTCAGCCCACCAAAGCAAAGTTGTAAATGTCTGTAGTTATTAAAATTACGAGGGAGTTGCTACGGCACATCGAATTTTGAAGGTAAATCCCTGTTTCTAACAGTGCACGTACACCACACCTTATACAATAGGTCAAATGATATAGGAATGCACTTGTGCAGTTGCCGGTAAAGTGTGAGATGAACGCGGTTAATGGAACCAGTGCAGTGCTAACCAATAAGATCAGCGTTGGTTAGTCTTCCTACGTTTCTCTGTTTTAGAACTGACTTAAGACAATGTTTGAAAAATCAATTTTGCAAGACTCTGGCTGCTGCAACATTCTAATATTGGTAGTTGGTCATGTTTCTAACTACAGTAAGTACGGAAAATAAAGATCATGTCATGAAAATTTTAAACGCAATTTAAACGTCAACGATAGCAAGACTATGTGGGTCTGTGAAGGATTTCCAGCTACTCAAACCTACAATTAACCCTGCTCACGCAAAAGGCAATTGGTAACGCTTAATAAGATGGAAACCGCTTTGCTTCGACCAATACCAGTATTCCCATAAAAGTAATTTTTAGTTTTCCCATCCGTCCGATGAAATAACTTTGATTCAAGTTAACATGCATGTTTTTTAGTAACAAGTTACGACCAAGCTTTGATTGAAGAGATCTGAACTTTGACAAAATATTTGAGGGGGTGTGACTACCCAATTTTATCCTTCATATTATACATAGAGCCATTTTGTTGTTTTTTCGGTGAACTAGAAGCTATTTCTTAAAAGCAACGTTGTAATGTTTCACGGAGTCCCTAATTCTAGGCAGCTTGGGCAAGAATTAGATATTGATCAAGTTTCTTTAAAAATGTTCATTGTGCTCAGTTTTCCATTCAGGTGATAACCAACATAACTTGATGTTATCCTAACGTATCGTGGCGTGCAACCTTTGCATTGTTTAGCTCAAACTTCGGATAGAAAGAAATTTCACTACATATTTCTTTATAGAGTTTTGAATACAGGATTTGTGGGCGAAATTATGCCCCCGACTTCTCTATTTAAACAACGATTGTTAAATTCCTTGCGACGTTTGTGTGGTTCAATGCAAATGCGGTGTTGCTGACAGGAACTGTTCGTAATAGTGTAAATTGGATAAAAACAATTCCTAAATTCCATTGAACGTTTTCAGGACCATCGAACTGCATACAATCAATATAAAAGCTTTTGTATGCTCTGCTGTTGTAAAAAGTAATAGGACTATTACGTTTCTCCCCGAGCAACCGCAAGCTTTCAACAAGGAAATGGCACGTGGAGGAAAAGTAGTAAAGCCGCTTTCACGGAAAGCGGAGTAAATATTAAAGTAGATATGAAACAGAGAAGATAAACACAAAATTATAAGAGCTTTAATCAAACGTTCAAAATGTGTAGCTGGATAAAGTAACAAGTTTAAAATAAAAAGTAGTTGAAAAAACAAAGTGCTACATAGTCAACCTATCAAAAATGTCGTTCACAATGCAGCGTTACTTTTATTCTTCTGGAAAAAATATGAATGTTTCTCGTTGATAACAGTAAGTGAACGACCAACAGAAATAACGGCAAATCGTCGTTGACTTATAACCAGACCATGATTTCTGAACCCACTAACCTTCCTCTTTGTCATGCAGCAACCTGAATCCCATGCATGTTTTGCAAGACTATTTTTCTGGCTGAAAGTGTAGCTTACAATCTCTTTTTTATGAACATTGAAGGATATATTCGTTTTACCAGAATGATTCTGATGGTAATTACCACCAAAAGAGCTGTGGAAATTGTATTGTCGATGTTTGTAGAGGTGGTAGGCACTGTTCAACTGCAGTAATATGTGGGAAAGTTGATGCTTCTTTGAATATGGTGCAGTGTTGTACATCGGTGTAATGTTCGCGCTCTAGGACACGGAAGATTTGTTGTCTTCCTATTACGGCACGTTACTAGATGAGGGGCCATGCTAGTTATTGTAGGAGCAAGGATCAGTCTGTCGACTAAGCGACCTGACGTGAGTTTCCAAGCATAAGCAAGGCAACATGAAAGCTTTCAGCACGTTTGTGCGTTAGTGACTCTCCAAAAACAGTTTCACTTGCAGTCTTTTCCTTGATTATACAGATATAGAACACTGATTTTCAAAACGTCCGCCATGGCTAAAAAGTGAGTTACGAATCCAAGTTGAAACGGCTACAGAGATATTTTGTACATGCTTTGTGTCCTGCGGCGAATAGAAACCTTTCCATATTTGTTTTTCCCACGCATTGATTTTGTCTAATGAAATGCAGCCATTTCGTCTTAATACTTTTAAAATGTAAACATTTTTTGCCCATATATTTGCCGAATCTTAAAAATTTTTATAGTACTAATTACAAAAAGATTCGCAGAAAAACTAAAGAGTATGCAAGAATCATGTTTTTAATCAAGAAAAAGCGAATGAATCTTGCTGCTGCGTGGACCCCTAAACGCCTATGTGAGTCGCTAGCGATCCGAGAAGAATTTTACAAGTGTGTATTACCCATATCAAACGGTTCACTACTTTGACACTCCTTGTATTCCTCAAGTCACCCGTTGTCATTGCGTTCACACACACACACCAAGTTTTTCCGTTTGTAAAATATACAGAAAAAGTATAATTTTTCCCGAAAAAAGTATAGAATCGCTAGCGACCCATTTCAAATAATGGTGCAAAATTTTTTCCAAGTGCATATCGTACGAGCCAGTGAGGTCAAACATTCGGGCGTAGGGCCACGTGCGCCCCATGAGGTGTTTCCGTGCGACCAGCGAACTGATTAGCTGGGCAAAGTCAAATTGTTGTGACGTCACCAACGAATTTGTGACGTCCTGTGTTCCGCACGTGCAATGTTGTCGTGTGTAAATTTCAGTCCACCAAATCAAATGCGTTAGACACCCTTGATGTAAATACTGATAAGCTGTGGGCAACACAAACATAAAAATTTTTCTATAAATATCAACGAAATAATTCAATATCAAACTTTTTCAAGATTCCACATTGGACGTCTGTGCATTTCACCATTCTTGAAGCGCTTAGCAACTCCACAAAGGAAATCCACATCCCTTGTGTCAATTGGTAACTCCATAATTCTCCAGACGATTGAGCTAGAGAGCTGTTCGAACCCTCAGAAGATGCGGCTTGTCCATTAGTTTGGATTTTTAAAACATTTGAAAGTTTTTGTTTTCGCGTTCTTTGTGGGTGACGTCATGAGCGATGTCGTTGGGTAGGTTTAGGCCTCTTAGGCAGTCATCAGGCTCTGGGCCCCAAGCGCAAGAGCCAATGTTTTGAGCCGTGATTTGCTTTCTAGTATTTCTGGTTCAAAAGTTACGGCCAAAAAGCAATAAATTTGGTAAAAAAACAGTATCTTTTTTACCAAATTTTGATAAATTTTTGGTTTGTTTACGAAACTGAGGGGAGCCATGTTGCAACGAAAAAAATAATTGTCACGGTGCTTTGCTCGTACAGCACAGAGTATCCGAACACCGTTACTAACTTTGCATGTTTGTTCTTACCTATATGTAGAGTTTGGATGTTTTCGTTTTTGATCTCTCGTTCATCAACCTCTTAGTGTCATTCAGAAAATCGTTAATTGTATTAAGTTTTTCTCGTATCTGAGTTTTAGTTTATCAAGCTTTTAAGTGATATTCATGACATTGCTCAAAAACGTCCATATTGTTGATGACTCTCTACTCATTTCCCAGTTATTGCAACACGTGTCGCTAGCGACCCATGTTAGGTAATAGTCATTGGCTAAGCACCTAGACGTTTAAGGGTTGAAGACTGGTATGGCTTTAGAGGGTTTGAAAGTAGATCACAAAAATATTTTTGTGGATATTTTGGATTTCAATGGAATTTCGATACAGTTTATTCGTATTTGATTTCATGCGCAACGGGGGAGGGTTTGTTTTTGGTATATGAATGGAATTCACATTCTCAATAAACAGTGATTCTGCCATTGCGTATTGAAAATTACGCAAGAGAACCCCAGTCACGGACAAGTAATACCTTTCGTGCAGCTCAATATCAAATGGTCAACCGCAGCCTCCACCACAAAGTTTTTGGAAAGTGCTGTTAACACCATGTGTTCTCCTGAGTCTTGTCACAGTGTGCTTGACACAGTTGAGGTTGATTTCCTACATGGGGTGGCTGGAGCTCTCCCTCAAATGGTCTGCGAAAGAGCTTGGTTTTGAAGAAGAGAAGACTCGCGACACAGGTGATTGCAGAATAAAGAATCAACAGAAATTTTCGAAGCTGTAATTGCAAATATCCAAACCATTGCTTGCATTGATTCAAAGACCTTTTTCTACTTATTAGGCGATTTTGAATTAGTAAAAGAACTCGTTTATTCGTATTCCTCATTTCAATATTTTAAAAAAGTGTTTAAATGTTCTTACCTCAACACAACTTATATGCTTAAATTATGGTTAGAATATGCGATTTAATAGATCTGGCATTGAATTGCAAAGGTATTTTTCAGTTTCTTTCTACACTTTTCTGTTTGGACTTTTCCAAATCAACTGCTTCTTCATGTCACCTGTGGTCGGTATATTGCTCGATTGGAAAGTAACGTCCCGGTATAATAATGGACGTAAGATGAAGCAGAGGATCATGAATCTGTCTAGGGCGTTCACCATCACAAACGTTTTTCTTACTCTTTTTGATATTATCTTATTATTTGATACGATCCTTCCGCTGCAGGTAATGCCTGTATAGTTTTTGCTGTTATGAGACTGTTACAAAAGATTGTTTTTTGTACAGAAGCAGTCATTAGTGGAAAACGTCGCGTTATTTCGTCCAAAAATATGCTTTTGAATTGTTGATGGGGTGAAATTGTAACGCTTGAGTACATCAACAGTGCTGTATTGTTCTGGATTAATCTGTTCAATCTGTTTGATGAATCGATTTAGTTTGTTGCTTATGACATTAAACCGAAGAAACGAAAACTGCATATGCAATTGAGATAATTTGGAACTTACCGTAAAATAATTTGTCAAAAATAAAGCATTTGTATTATTTGAAATATCAGATGTTTGACCATTCTTCAGAAATGGATTTTCCCATATTAACTATCACGGTCTTTTTCTGCATGAAGTTTTTCGGACATCCATTTAATATTTGCAATTTTTCATTTTCAAACCTTTCGACTTCAGGAAAACAAATGCATAGAATTTCAGTGTTTGTTTGGTTGCTTCCGCATTATTTTGCAATATTTTGCAGCCTGTCGCTTTCATATTACACACTGCCGTCCGAACATTTCTTCGTTCGTCTGTCGGAAGTCTCTATGCTTGCATGTAAGGCACGAAGTATTTGTGCAGTTTATATTCTACAATGTTCAGTGGCCCGTTACTGTGACATGACTCACATTAGCATTTGTAAATTGAGCTACATTGCTGAAAAATGTTGAAGCTTATTGCAAGGTCTTTTCGATGGATTTTATGAAAGTTTGAGAAAGAGATGTAACGACCTGATCGTAACATGAATTGTTTGACCAAATTTGTCGGTTTAGGCAATNTGGTTGCAGCTGCTATTTGTGTCGTCTCACAACTTTAATGATTGCTATTGATAACCATGTTCGTAAGAGCTTTGATAAATTGCACGAAACTCTGGTGTCTTATTGTTAGGTACCNCTCTACATATTTTGGCAAGTTAATTNGACTCGAATCGATAGTTGNAGCACTATTTGCTTTACTCCAGGACCCTCTNTTTGTTTGNATCAATTCAAAATTTGGCGGAGACCCCTTCTGGGTGAGTTTGACTTTTCAATTTGATGAAGGTTGGCATTGCTTTCATTTATGGTAATTTCCTGGTTAATCTCTTCTGTGCGGGAAAAACGAAACTTCCTACTTTGGGAAAGACGTATTCTTCTGAATGTTGGCAATTGCAAGGAGATATTGGTGAAAACCGTAGTTTATTCCTACATTCGAAATTTTTGGTAATTTTGCTTCATCAAGCCGTCTATAGGCAGGTCTACCATCGATTTAGAAACAAAAATAAGCACGACCAGACGAAAATGACATTCATCGGCATATTTTTAATTTAAACGTCAGCATAAGTGTCAAATCATTTAGTACCATGATGTATGAGACTGTATTTACGTCCCTTCTGAGCAAATAAAACTGGTTGTAGCAAACTAACAGATTAATATGTGGGCCTCATACCAACTGTCAACATGAAAAAAGAAAAAATTCACTTTTTTCGTAGTCGGCCTGCACTTTTGGTCATTACAGTAGGAAAAAAGATTAAGAAATTGCAGTCAGTACCACATTTTGCACAAGAAGTAAGTTTTTGATGCTGCCACTCCCAACATGGACACACAGATCGACCCGGCTGGTACTGCTCACCCAATGGCATATAGACTGTATGAAGAAGAGTGTTTACGGACCACAACTTTGTCGGAGTCCAATAGCCACTATCCACAGCTTTGATTTAACTCCACCAATGCATGACACACACAAACATCTGAGCAGGAATAGGCTACAGATACTTGACGGACGGTGACAGGCGTCCGTCAACACCGTACTCCCGCTGCACACCTCAAAGTTTTCACTTCCCCGAGATCGATGAAACATGTGCAGACATCTTTCGCATACTACCAAGATTTATCGAACATTTGCTGGAGAGTGAAAATTTGGTCTTCAAAGCTACAACTGGATCAAAAACTACACTGGTTTTCCTCCAGTGTTGGTTCAAATATTTTGCAGCGTCTGCTTTTGTCAAGCCACTCTGCATACACTTTCCTAGGATTAAATGAAGAGAGATGCCCCGGTAGTTAGTTCATTTTAACTCCTGTTACAGAACAGGAGTCCTGCCCCCTTGTGCACGATGAGCCCAGTTTGCAAAAATATCGGTGGCCTCCAAGAACATCAGGCCACATGAAAAAAAACAATCGGTCAACGAACGCCTTCACGATTCGAGGCTTCCAGCATTTCATGTCGGATTTCATCGCAGCCTGTACCCATCCTAGCCTTCAATGTTTTGACAACTGCGAAATACGTCGACTGCCGTTATGATGGTTACCTTCTTTAAATATCTCTCCTGTGTGTCCGGCAGTGAAATAGTTGCATTGATTAAAAAATCTCTTAATCACTCTCTCTGTAGCCAATACCAACCGACAATAAGATGTTAATACCATGCCCAAGTTAGTTTGTGAATTGCTGCGCAAAATGCATTGAAATTACCAACTGCACACGCTTCAATTTAATAGAGACATTTTTCAATCCAAATTAGTTTTCCTCTGAAAAGCATTGTTTTTGCGTAAAGGTTAATGTCGGGCTTCTCGTTGCAACAATGCTTTGCTTTGCACTGCCGCTTTATTTGTGGCTTTATTCACGATTGGAAATGCAACCGATCGAACAAGGAGTACGCGAGCAGGAGTTGGAAATCATGCCAAACAGAGAACATGAGGAGGGTATTGCTTTGGATCAACATGCTTGGAACGAATGAGAAGAAAGCCAATTGCATTGGGTTATTTCTGTTTGGAAACTATGAAATTGTGGTAACGAAAACAGAACAAAAATAAAATAGTAGACTGACATTTTTACATTGTGAGTTCATCATTTTCATCCTTAGTATTAATAGCTTCCAAAAAACTTAATAAGCACTTGAATAGTCTCCAAATGCATGCACATGGCGAATCCCGTTAAAAATATTAAAGTAATTTCAAGGATGAGTGACAAAATTGGTGTTGAACATTTTTTTGCACGGTTGTCCGATATATTATTGCTTTTCATATACTTTCCCGTCACTAGACATGGAAAACATATTGCAATGTTGGTTTTCATTGCCCATTTCGCAGAATCTCGCAAACCCCAATTTCAACAACGGCATCACCAGCACCAAAGCTCACTTGTGATCTGGCACCAATGGTCTGGTTATTGTTTTCAACGCAATTAATATTTGCATTGTGTTTTCATCACAAATTGTCAAAGTTATTGGAAACATTTCGCTTAAAACTGCGATACTGTAGCAAGTCACTCGAAAGTTACCAAATTGTGTGAAGAAGACTTCCGTGAGACACAGTTTGTTACATTTGCAAAATTTGCATTTTGATAAAAACACTAACATTTGTGAACCTTGAATTTGGTTAGACATTCCTTCGAGGACTACAGGGGTTTACGTAATTTTGATAATGCTGGTCCATTGTGATTAAAAAAGTAGCGGACATGTTAAACTAAAATTCATTCCACAAGTAAAACAAGGCTTAGAAGTGCATTTGCAATTAAACTTTTGAAACTTATTCCGTTACAATAGTGGCCTGAACTTGTTAAACAGATCAAACGCTTTCCGCATTGTCCCTGAAAAGAAAACCAACAATAAAAAGTAATCCATCTATAAAGTAAAACGCAAGATAAACAACCAATTCTTACACGTATGAATATGTTTGCAGATCATCTAAGAACATAAATAAAATGGCAGCATGGAAGTTCTTCTTAGCTGTCCTGCCCCTTTATTATCTTATAGTGACAATTGTTTGTTGAAAATGAAAGTGAAACTTTACGCTAAGCGAATTGTGGTGGTTAAGCTGAATACTACAACAAACGTGTTTGTCATTTGACCAAGCTCTAAAATCAAGCAGTTTCTGTCCAGGCACAAACTTACGAGTAGTAGTTGCACGAGGCTGCTGAGCTGAAATGCATCATTTAAATATTCTGTTGTATGATTTTACTTCAGCATGTCAAATACGCAAGTGCGTTGATGCTGATACATATGTTGGTTTTGTTGAAGTTAAAACGTGCGATGGGTTTCCAAATAAATTCGAAAAGCTGTTGTTGAAAGTGTAAAGTTTGATTTTGAGCCATACACTTGTTTCAAAATGCAGTGTTCACCAAATTCACCCATTTAGGATTTTGCGGTGGGCTGTGGTGACTTTTCTCAGATATTGGTGAAATCAGTCATAGTGTAAATGCCGAAGTAGCAGGTTTCATTGTAATTTGCTTTCAGCACAAATACTGTCTGACTCAAGAAAAGAAAGAGTCACTACAAGAATTTTGCTTTGAATTGTACCTGTTCAAGGTACTGCAAAATATCTGCAAGAGTGTATGTTTTACGTTGTGCCTATTCGCAAGGCCGAATTGAAAATCAAGAAATCAATAGACAGAATTCTAAATGTCTATTACAACGTCGGCGAAACTACAGTTCCTTATGGTCTAAATGGCGGTAGATTTGGTCTTAACCAAAACTTTTTTCGCTGCAGCACTTATTTTGATCATATCTTTTGGAACATGCAAACGTTTCTGTGTGGTCTTGTGTTACTAGAAAGTTCACTGAACATTTTTAGATGATTCCCTGTCATATTTAAATAAAAACTGAGTGTATTTGCACGTATTCAGGAAGACCTATGCTTCTGCTAAAACTCAAAGTAGTGCATGCTTCTTGGCTAAAATATTTTTCCTCCATTACAGGTGTTAAATTGTATATTTTTTGATTCCCTTACTCTGCTTCACGTCAACTTTTGTGTCAGTATTTTTTCATCATGTTAAAACTGGCTACAAGTTATAGTTTTTTTCTGCCTTACTATGCTTCATATTTCTTCTACAATGATTGTCAATACTGTATTTACTGTATGCTATAAGGTGCATTTATGAAAGTTTTTACTAAAATAGCGGTACGCTGTTTGTCTGGAAATTGCGTATACGTGTTGTTTCTTGCACTGTAGTCTCCCTGGTGTTTCACGCGGAACTTCATATGTGGAGTGAAAGAAAAAACCTACTTGGAAAACAATCCTCCCATAGTGTCCGTTTGTATATGACGTTTGCTCGTTTGCAGACCAGAATTCAGCATGCATTTCTATTAATGCAAACTCGACGACTGACTTGTCTTATGACGTCTATCGATTCGCGTCGCCAAATAAAGTTGATCGGTGCTTTACTTATTCAAGTAATCAGTGGATCAGTGGTGATTCTAGGATTAAAAAAGCGGGGGGCTGGGGGCATTGCGGGGCCAAGGAAAAATTAGGGGTGCCAACATAAATGTCTATCTTGCTTGGTGATTTTCATTGTTTTGAAGATTAAGTTGCTGTGGTTAACCCTATCAAACCCAACATAGGATTGCGGATATCATTAAATATGAACTAACGTTATTATTCACCACACCTAAACGCCACTGTAGATGCAATCACACAAGTGTACTACTATGTCGAAAATTCCGAGCTAACCATGCAGCTTCCACAGCACTGCACATCGAAACACCATTTTCCGTACACACTTGTGCCGGCGTCATATGAACGCAAGCAGCTTTAGGAACGGTCGGCCTTGGAAAGTGGCAAGTGCGGGGCCCAGTGTAAAAGGTGGGTGCGGGGGCCATCTAAGCAGTGGCGTTATGATGTCATCGTGCTCAGTCAACCGTGCCATGACCTTTTTGATGGTTATGTTTTACAAGATAAATATATAAATATGAAAAAAGTGGCAAATTTTTGTAGTGAATCTGTATCTGTGCTCCCCAGCTGCGTCCATGTCTGTGGCTACTATCATGCTGCTTTGGTGGACATCAGACAGCGTACCGTTACCAACGTAATGAAGCCGAAAGTTGTAAAAGAAACTCTCCAAAGCAGATTCTAACGGCTAGCGTAAGTGCAAAGTTTCTTCAATCAAACCGAACTGACAAGTGAATTGAACTTATAATGCAATTATTTCACTCTTGTTTAACGGCAAGAGTGGGCACATGATCAACTGTCCCCTTTATGACGCAATACACGAAAAAAACGTACTTCACATAAGAGCAATCCAAGCATCCCCAAAGTTCCCCAAAGCCCAGTTTTATAAATGTTTATGATGTATGCACTTAGAATGCAAACTGTTCTTTAGCAATTAGAAATGTAATGTACAAAGATTTCGCAACTACTGTACGACTTTACAGATATACAAACACTTATCAAACGCATTATATAATGCGCATGCTTGTTTGATGAAAAAAGGTATATTGCCCACTAATATATTGCCAAACAGAAACGAGTGTGCTGGATAATATTCACAATTTTGCCTTGCCTAGGTTAAGCTGCTGGTTTTAAGAGTCTTTTACGTTTATGAATCTGGATCTGAAGTAGTGGTTTTTCTACGTTTTTACCCTCGCAAACAGACAAAACACAATGAAGGTTTGGCGGGCCGGAAAATGATAAAAGTACTTGCACAACCAACGAATAACGCGGAACCATTTTGGACAAAGAAAGGAAGCTATTTAAGTGCAAACACTTTACAAAATTTTGCGCTGGTTTGCATGAGATTTTTGACTTTCACGGGTTCAACATTTCATCTTTTGTCATTTGTTTAAATTTAGTAGAGTTAACTTTATTCTGACAAAACATTAAAATATCTAGACTATGTTAAAATCTTCCATGAAGCAAAACTACAGGCTTTTGTCGAAATGCAGATGACCCTCAACCAAACAAGTACTTTACAAAACAGAATGATATTTCGA
>JGI24158J21664_10003415_pt1 | contig 19907 bp, 9 predicted proteins | sample Ectturendosymbi3_FD_21664 | JGI IMG/M metagenome (IMG submission 21664) | reverse complement strand
GTTGGAATGGTGAGTTACCACTACATGTTCCTAATTTTTAAATGTTTCTAACTCTACCCAAATTTGAATGAAGTTGTTTCAGTTGGTCCAATTTTGATTTGTGCTATTCATTTGCTCAAATATTTATAATATATGCAAATCTGAATGACACTCTTCCAATTTGCCCAGATGGTTCTAATTGTACCCAAGTTTCAATGAAGCTCTTTCAATTACCCAAATACTGTATGATCAAGACTGTTGGAAATTGCCCAAGTGTTTCTAAATGTATGCAATTTTAAATGAAGTGATTGTATATTACATAAATTGGAATGAAGCTGTTTGAAGTTACCCAAAATTGAATGAAGATGTTCCACTTGGCCCGAAGTTCAATGGAGCTATTGTTGCTTGCCTAGAGTTGATTTAGTCTGTTGGAATTTACCCACTTTTTCCTAATTTATGGAAACATTTTTAACTTCACCCAAATTTGAATCAAGTTGTCCCAGTTTGCTCAGATTTCATTAAGATTATTAAAATTTGCCCAAATGATTCTGATTTTATTCAAATTTGAATAATACTCTTGTAATTCACCCAGACATTTCTAAGCGTACTAAAATTTTAATGGAGCTTTTCTATATAGCCCATCTTTGAACAAGCCTGTTTGAAGTTGCCCACAGTTGAATGAAGCTGTTGAAAATTGGCAAAATTTGATTTGACTGATGGACTTCATCCAAGTGTTTCCAGTTTATCTAAATGTTTTTGTTTTCACCCAAGTTTGATTGAAGCTTTTCTCATTTGCCTAAATTTAATTGAAGCTGTTGTACCTTACCCAAATGCTCCTATTTTACTCAAATGTTTCTAATTTTACCCAAAACGTTCCCAAAGTTTTTTAGTTGGCCCAAATTTGATGAAGGCTGTTGGAACTACCACATGATTCCAGTTTACTCAAATGCAGTGTCTATTTTGCCATCAGGGACAAAAAGAATAGCAAAATAATCTCAGACTATTTGGCCGTTTTGGCTATTATTTTGCCGGTGATTTGGTTATTACTTTGCCTTAGTTTGGAAAATAGACACTACCTCACTTGCATGTGAATGTAGCTGTATACTTTGCCCAAATTTTGAAAATTTTTGCCCAAAAAATGGCCAATTTTTCGGTGTTGGGGATGCGACCGCATCCCCATGCCGTACGCTTATGTTCGTATATCAACAGTGTTACATTAGCAAAACCGAAACTCTGACAGATCCTTGTGAAGTTCACATTGTCTCCGTTATATTTACTATTTAATTTATCCTAAACAGTTTTAATCAACTTGATTGTAAAATAGTGTTTTGCGCAAAGCGGTTATCCCGCGCGGGTTGCAGGTACCCGGTACCTGCATTTGCGGAGTGGGTGCAGTAACCCGTAAGGCTATGCGTGCGGGTGCGATGCGGACGCGGGTTGAAAAATTCTTTGTGCGAATAACTGAATGTTGAGACAAAGCACATGAACTTAATCAGCTCAAAAATCGGAAAACACGTGGATGTACCAAAGCTGCATACCAGCATTGCGCTTGGGGCAATAGACCTGCAGCAACCATTACATTGTGATGTAAAAACCCATCGTTGCGCGACGTTAGCTCAGATACTTGCTGCGTGGTAGGCAAGTGACCATTTCCATTGTCCATAGCTACCGTTCCGTCGTACTTGGTGAGGAATAATTCAGTCTAGCAGCCCTTCTAAATGGATAAGAAAGCGCTTAACGCATAGCTGGTCACAACTCCACTGAAACGTGGTTTTTGTCACCTCAGATCGGTTGACTGCGGAAGATCAGATGTGTGGAAAAGTTTTGATTGCCAATGAAAAGTATGAGCAGCATGATGTTGCTGCTTGCTAGACTTGTCTTCAGCCGTTATGAGGTTTTAGCAGTTGTCAGACAGGTGCGGATGTGGGGCAGAAAAAGCGGGGGGGAGGCACGTGCAGGTGCGGGCAAGATTTCTCAAACTTCTGTGGGTGCCTAACGGATATAAATTTGGCGGATGCGGGGCGGGGATGGACAAAAATTTAAACCCTCGCAGGACTCTATTGTAGAAACACGGCAGCACTAGAAAAATTAAACCCTGGCCAGTGATGCTGAAATTACGCCAGTCTCGTAAACATTTGTCCTGTTGTGAATACGTTCCAGCTGAAATTCCAACTATGCTCTACCGATATTTTTATCATTATGGTTCCATAGCCTATTACATTCATTATTTTGTATTCATGATATTGCAAGGTCATGATTCCAGCGCAAAGTAGCGTATAGTTGACAAATAGTGGGATTATACCAGCAGGCATAACAAATGATAGTGATGTGCATAAAAGTTCAAAGTAACTTTCTAACCCAGTGCAATTTGCGTTTTAAACAAATGGTTACATCCGAAAGAAAATAATGCTATGCATTTCCTGCAGTAGAAACTCGACGTAACAATCTTGTATTCACTTTTTAAATTAAATGGTTATGCCGTTCACGATTGAGTGTATTTGCAATTGCGAAATGATTGCTAAACACGTGACTTGTTTTCTGAAAAATCCCTGACGCAGCCCTGCTGCGCTATGCCAAACCAACCATGCTTCCCTTCGTTGTCTGCTTCCATTCGTTTCAGCCCACCTCTGTGAGCAGGGGTGGGTGTTAAGGGTGGTGAACGAGAAACAGTCACCTCCGGTCCCCCTTTTTTCAGAGATTCCGAGGGTACCCTTTAATAGTTTTGCACATAATTTTTGCCCGGCTTTTTCCAGTGGTCGACCGAATTTATTCTGAAATGACCAAACAAATTAAGTCGATTCGGACATAATGTCCAAAAAGGTAGGGTAGTGAGTACTGTTTCAACAAGTTTTAATACTACTGCAAGACAAAAAGCCGAAAGGTCTCAGCGAAAAAACACGTTTTTGCATTGTTCTGTTAAATAATCTTATGAATCACTCTTAAACCACATTTTAAGAAGATCTGAAGCAAGTCATAAGTTTTTCAAAATGAACCAACAATTATTTGCAAATGTGCCAAAGGGGGCTCCTCAACAACTGTTTTGGGGCATCTTTCTAAGAGTTTGCTTCAGGCCCTATATTCCAATATCCACCCCTGTCTGTGAGGCTGGATTTTCAACCCCTGTCCACATTACAGTAAAACAAATGTCGAAGAATAGACTGGATGTTGAGAATGACATGACATTAGTTCTCACCAACGCGCTCCTGAGAATTTCAAGACTAGTTGCACAGCTGCAAGCTCAGTGGTACTATTCATTAGCATGGATGCTGTTTGTTACGCATATGAATGTAAATACATTGGATGTAACAAGTAAAATGTAGTGTTTTTTATCTTGTCGGTTGTTATTTGAACCCCTTTGGTCGTTATTTGAACCCTTTTGAAGTTGATGGCTGGGGTCTAGCGCTTATGTCATATTTTCGAATGGGATCGCGAGATGAAGAAGGTTGGGAACCACTGGTGTAGAAACTGTACAGCAAAAATATCCATGAGGTTGCTGTAACACAATTACTCGTGTTCTGCAATGAAGCAAACTGAACAAAGCGACAGAACGTTTTGACGCAGACAATTGCGTTGACGGACGAGCTGGAACACCCAACTCAAACCGCAAGGTGCCACCCTTACAATGCTGACGAACGGACCATTGGAATAGCACACAAAACATTCTCAGGATCTAGAGAAGTTCAATTCATTTTTTACTTGTGTACATTTCCAGAATTCTGGGCAAGTGATGTTTTGAAACGACGAGCATTACTTTTCTTGAGCCAGGCTGTCGGCAAGGCGTGATTGTGGTGCACACAGTCACACCCGCACGACTAGCAGTTTGGGAAAGTGCAGGTGTGGTGTGGGTGTGGCGACAAGAAATCCGTGCTGAAAATCCGTGCCTACGTCACAATGCATTAATGTCGGATAGGAACGCATCATGATCAAGACTGACTGAGTGCAACGCTTGCGCAAATTTAAACGTTTTTAATTTAATTGCTTTGATTGTGATGACGTACAATATCCTGTTGTCTCGGAGTCATAAATGTTTGCGTGAAGTCAGTACACATCCGGCTTTCAGCTTTTAAGACTTCCCATTAGGCCGGACACGTGATTTTGTAACAATGCCAGCCACCATCAAATCAAAGAATGCTGAATCAAGTCAAGCGTACTGCGACAAAGGTTTTGCCACACTTATCAAAAGCATCCTTAGACTTCTGCGGTACTGTTAACTCTTCCGCATTTCATTACCTCTACACTACATTCACCTCCATCAGTAGCATATTTGGTTACACCTCGTTTTTTGTTCATACAGCAACGTGCAGTAATTCTAACCAACAACCAATTGCCTTTTCGTTCCACTAAGCATAGGTCCTGACAGCCTTCTCGATCTTCTGCGTGCAAGTCGGAAATATCCTTCTAGCCTTTGTATCTTCCAAGCAGCAATGTTTATGATCGGACGGTATGAAGAATATGTCTCCCGGTCCAACCAAACTTTCAAAACAACAAATTGTAATCGGCACTGCTTGAATTTGAAGCACGGTCAAAGCGCAGATTGTGGTGAAAGGGAAAAAATAACCACAGGATAAACCTTATGAACGACAGACACAACCAAATTTACACAGAATATTCTTTGAACGAAAGCAGCTCCATTGCAAAACACTGAGCAAAGCAACTCGAGTTCAGTGCATTTTATCACCTGCATCACGAAAACTGCTGCATCATGCTTCTTCACCCCACAGAGCTGGAATCCCGATGTGTCGTCACGCGCTACCTCTGGGTTGGCTTTTTATCTCGCATTTTGAACGTAATCGGCAAAATTAAGAAACGTAACCAAGCACGGAGCAACAATGTTCCGAAATTGCTAACAAGGCAAGTTAACATTCTTTCACTCGTTAACAGATAAGTGTCGGTCTGAACAAGCAGCCGAGCCTCCAGACTTGACGAAAAAAAGGAAGATTGGTGACCAGAAACGCTAGCAACCTCTGTGACATCAAATTGATTTTCCTTCGGAGTGTGCTATTCAGCATTTAGAACAGTGTCCGCTCTTCACCAAGGGCTCGGCAGTTTTCCATCTTAACAACAAGGAAGCTAAACGTGAGCTAAAAGTCAACTTCAACACCGAAATCCTGCCCTTCTGCTCCGAGATCAAATAAATCGGAGTAACGTTGGACAGGCCGCTCGCGTATCGCCGTCACCTTGAGTCACTTTGCAAGAAGCTTGACCAGTGGCGATTCTAAGGAGGGGCCTGGGGGGGCCATGGCCCCCCCAGATTTTTGACTGGCACCCCCACTTGCCCCCCAGTTTTTTGCTTAATTTCACGTTCAAGTTCGCTTGACTGACCCATACAGCAGATAACCTTCGGCCAGCAATATTTTACGTTTATGTTGGCCCCCCTACTTTTTTCCTTGGCCCCGCAGTGTCCCCCCCACTTTTTTCATTCTAGAATCGCCACTGAGCTTGACATCACGCGTCACGCTCTTGAGGCGGCTTGCTGGCTCCAGTTGGGGTGCTGGAGCAACAACATTGCGAACGCTCACTTTATCTCTGGCGCATTCAACCGCAGAGTACTGCGCTCCTGCCTGCTGCCGCAGTGCTCACACCCGCCTTATTGACCCGGCTATCAACGACGCCTTGCGAATTGTGACTGGATGCCTGCGTCCTACACCAGCATACAACCTTCCTATCCTCGCAGGCATCCAACCTTTTGAGCTTCAGAGCTTCATCGCAGTGGAGCCACACTGCCCCTAGCACGCCGTGCCATGGAGCCTGGACACCTGGTCCACTCATCACTCATCAGTCCATCGAGTGCAAAGGCACTGCGCCTCGAATGGAGACACACATTTGTACCCGCCGCACAACAACTCATCAGTTGACCTGACAACAACAACATCGTGCGGCGCATTGGGCGGATCATCAATGGAATGCGGAGTGGGCGGGCAACACCACAGGACTCTGCATTTTCATCCCCGACACCGGCACCCACACACCCGAAATGACCCTCCCAAGAAGAGCCTGGGTCCGGCTCAACCGCCTCCGCACTGATGTCGGACGTTTGCGCTACTGTTTTTGCAAATGAGGTATGGCCTCCTCTGCGGCCTGTGAGTGTGGCGCAAAAGAACAAACGGTCGACCATGTTGTCCTCCACTGTCCAATCCATCGACCTCCTCATGGACTGCATTGCTTGACGGTTCTGCACGATGAGACAATCGAATGGCTGCTCAACACCTGCCTCGAGTTCTAGTGCGGCCAAGCAGTGGTTTGAAGAACTCGCTGAAAAGATAAAGAAGAACCTGACTCGAAACAAAACAATATGTTCTTTTGTATTTTTGAACAAGAAAATCACATAATTTTACGACTGTGTCTCATCTTCAGTCACGTTGTATTTGTTGAAAAGCTCATTTTTAACTGACAACAGGTTCCAAGCAGCTTCAACGATCTTTGTCCTGTTCCGCATCTTCCAGCCGGCGTTTATCTCACCCCAACACGTTTCGTAAAAGAAATTGCCCCGCAGCTTGTTATCGTGTTTTGTGTGTTAGATTAGACTGAAAATAGAATAATTAGTCAGGCTTGCGACGCGAGGTACTCAGTCAAACTAATGACTGTAGGTCGCCATGAGCATGTCCAAATCAAAACTATATTTTGACAGCAGTCGACTTCAAACATTTGCATGAGAATTAATTTGCTGTCGCGATGCGTTTGGCTGGGAGACCTTGTCCACAGTGTTCTTTCCTGTGCCAGTTTGTCCGGACCTCAGCTTGAGTGGAAATATTATTACTTCACGCGAATAAAGTGAGCTTTTTCACCGACAAAACCACCGAGGAATGCTGCGCATTCTGCACAACGATAGCATTGCTGCAAACAAGAATTCCTGACGGACCCCGGGGGATTCTTGGTAATAAATCCACGCAGCGCGCGAGCGAAACAAATATGTGCTGTGGTTGGCTGGCTTTGCTGAGCTGGCAGCTACAGTCACCGATTAGCTAGAACCTACAGCAGTTGTTAACGGTGTTTGCACAGTCACACTGCACACTAACTGGCGCCGGAAGTACCCAGAATGCTACAAAAACCCGTTATTTGCAAGCAAACCAGTTGAAAACTTCCTCAGCGCAAGGATAGATGATCCGAGTCTGCAATAGAAGCAATCGATAGCCCTAGGAAAGCATTTTTGTAATCCAAGCCAAGAGAATTATTGGTTGGATGAAGCAAAACAAATCAGCTTCTTTCCATCGTCCGCTACAGTTTGCCCTTCTAAACACTTAATTGTGTCAGCTATGCGTCGTAATAAATGCTTCGCTAAGCTACAAATTACCAAGTGAACTCGTTGCTGACGGATTGAGCTTCAGTTTTACTTGAAAAAGCTTACAGCCAAACAAAAATCATTAATTACAAACAGTGGCAATCTACTAATTTATCGTTTCAACAGCAGATTTTCACTCCGCACACAACCAACGTGACAGTGGAAGCAAACCTAAAATTATTCAAAAGCGAAGTAGCGAATTTTTTAGGATTGGGCTTTGCGTCCCGTTGCTCGTGCAGCGCTTCTACTAGTCCAGCAGATTTTAAGAAAATGAAAAACTGCGCTAGGCAAGTGAAGATGGGCGCTCGCAAATGGTAACTATAGGAGTATAAAGCGTTTGTGTGCTGACAGTCGCATATTTTTCGAAAATAAAACGAAATTTGAAAAACTTTCAAAACCAGAATAAAACACTTTTACAAATTCAAAATGGAAACTTATTCCTAAAGGACTGGACTACAAAGCCTTTTATGTTTACAATGAAAAGTTACTGAAGTTTCTGCAAGTTGCGGAAAAAATTCTGCACTTATTGGAGATTAATGTCTTAGTAAACGAATGCAGTCATCTTTTGCACGGCACTAAACGCGTACGTTTGCTGTTCTACCTCTATTCCTAATTTCAAATTAAAAACAACTGACACCAAAGAGGTTGTTGGCAGTAGGTAAGCTGGAGCGCGAGGTGTCTTACAACATATGTCAACAATTTTGCGAGAGTTGAGCCAAATGTAACAGGGTTACCATTAAGTTTGAGTACGTCTAAAATGAAGTTTTGGTTTGTGGATTGTTACGCAACAACGCGGACCATCAAACGCATCAATAGAGTCCACGACAAAGCAGTGCTGTGCTCAAAGCACTTGGTGCAGTAGTTGGATGCTCACCAACGATGCATCAGTAAATGCCGCTGAAATCAATCAAGCCATCTCGCACAGCTGGTAAGCGCTTAACGCCACATCCGCTCTACGAGTGTTTGACAACAAACGACGCACCTCCTGGTTGAGTTGCGCGTATTTACGGTCGTTTCATACCGAAGTAATTAAAGGTCGTATTTCGTGTTTTATGAGAGGGCCTGAGCCACGAGACGTGACAAGGGGTGCAACGTGAAAATATGATACACAAAACATGTGATTGACCGAAAAAGCATGCAAATGAAAGCATCGCATTCTTTGAAAAATAGATGTAAATACAATATGGCATGTAACCAAACTAAATATGGTTAAATAAAAACAAATTTATGCATATTGTGAGAAGAGAGAATCTTTAAACAGTTTATAAAAGATGGCATGGGATAAGGTTTTCAGACTCCGTTCTGTTTCTGTCCAGAGTTCAGCCCTCGAAAAGAAGTTATCTTTTTTCCAGAATTTGTAGAAACCCGTGTGTGCTATTCCAACGCTGACAACCAAAATTATACCATGTTAATGTCTGGACTGTTAATCTCCTGGTGCATGGCAGATGTTCAAATTAATAACATGTTGTATCTTAAATCGCCTATAAATGTTAACAAATATAGACTAAGGCCTACTTGGACGCAACGGTTAACATCGATAATCCACTAACTGCTCTAATCTGTTTTGGGACAACACCCAAAATAGACTTCTAACTACACAACTCCATCTGGCTGTTTGAAGAGCAGGGTCCGCAAATGTGTAACTTTGGTCGTAAGCACCAAAGATATCTTGCTGCTATGCAGTACAAAACAAAAGACCACCTGGGCTAAACATAGTAGCCTACATTTTTTTACAACAATCACTACACAAAATACGTTGATCATGTGGAAGTCTGACTTCTGGACGTATACAACTATGCATGTAGGCAGGGCCGGATAAATGAATGCAAGACCCATCAGGGCAAAGCAGTCCCGTAACCAGCTTGAGAAGCCAGGTGGGGTGAAGAGTTTTCTGAGAGGAGCCCAAATTTTTTAAACTATGTCCAATATTTTTGAACTATGTCCAACACATTTTTCCAGGGGGCCAAAAAATTTTAGGGGGCTTCGACCGTCATGGTTACAAGCCTGGTACAAAGTGATGACCGCGATGCCCCCGACACGCTTAGCGCAAATGCGCAGTTCGCTCCTTTACCTGCAGATGTAGGTTGCGAAACTTACTAGCTGATTGTTGCATTCCTGGTCTTTATTGCGTAACAATAACACGGCTACAAATCTTCAAATGTTCACTTCAAGTTCCGGTAGTAGGCGTTTTGCCACATGTGACCTGGGCTCCCAACAAGGGCGGATCGAGGGGGGGGGCGATCGCCCCCACTAAAACCTACGAAAGTAACTTCATTCGCCATGATTTTTAAATTTCGGAAAATAGCATTAACGACCTAAGGTCATTTTGTTGCCCACTGTTTTGTCACAGCGGTGTTGTGAAGTATACTTCATCCCTCTTGCACTTAACGAAGCCTTTATGAGACTTGACTACCAAATATCACTGAAATCGCCTAATTATTTTGGAAAAATGACGCAACAATAAGCCCCCAATTTCACAAATGGCCATTGGGCGATGGCAATTCTTGTATTGTTATTATTAATGTATTATTATTATTTTTAATTAATTGAGGTAGTAAAGTAAGCCACGGGTTAAAAGCAAAGTCAAGCCTTTCAGGACGGAATTATTTCATAACAATGCATCATCAGGCTTTAGGTTTGATTATGAATGTTGGCGGTACACTGTCTGATGACCACCACAGCAGCATGCTATTCATAAACATGGATGTAGCTATGGTACACATGTAGCCTTTTTACACGGCGCATTTCATTGTGGCCTAATCGTGGCTTTTTATTTTCTGTGTCACGCTTAAGGAAGACACACTCTTAAGCGTGACTCAGAAAATAAAAGCCATAATCGACCACAATTAAATGTGCCATGTAAAGAGGCTAATGGTGAGCCACGCCCCTCCATAAAAACAAACTGCTGATACATGCATATTAACTCCAATTATTTGCCGTCGATTTTGATATTCATATTTTGCTAAAACATTTTAATCAATAAGGTCGTAGTACGGTTTACTGACCATGATGGCGTCATAACACCACTGCTCAGAGGGGCCCGCACCTGAGTTTTGAATTGGGCCCCGCATCGGCTGGGGCCGGCCCTGATCATGACCAATACTTTCTAGTCTAAACTTCAACTGAGGGTGTTTTTTCATTATCAGTTTTCAACCTCGCCTCAGGGTCCTCAAACCTAAGGCCACAATTGGGTTGTTGTTCGCGTAATCATTCCAGACCGGGCCTTGTATTCATCCGGGTTTTGCAGAGTCGTAGAAAAGCAAGCAGCATATCAAGATCTTCAAGGATTGAAGCTTTCTGACGACGAAATCGGTTTATTTTAAAATATTCAACTTCAATTTAGTTTATCAATGGTTTTTATTTTAATTCCGCGAAGTCTTCTTGAAAACGTATTCCCTCTTATAGAAGCAAGTGTTCTGCTAAGAAATCCTGTGTTCAGCTGTGGAAAAAGTTTGTGACACTAACCTGGAGTATGATTGGGGTCACTGCTCCTTCACTTGATAAACAAGTTGTGATGTGGCCACGTTTGGGTATTTTTTCCTTCTACTTGGTCTGTTGGATCGGGAAACATCAGCGAAGGCGAACAAACACACGTAATACAAACAATGCGTGTTTATTCAGTTCTCGAGCGCTTTCAACGCGTTCCATTGTTTCCGCGCATGGAAGAAAACATGTTGCTCGCCTCTGTGGGCTGTTTATCCATGACCTCTCTCCACTAGCCTTTATTTTATGAAGATCGGGTTAAGTGTACTTTACAGTATTTTGATTGTGTTCGCATCTACACGCCAAGTGTTTCCCCAGTGGTTTTGTTCATTTGCCTATGGCGGTGATTTTCCCGGGGAATCACCTCGGTGTGTTTTTCGGTACGTCTGGTCGCCAAAATGCATTGACAATTCCGTTGAAAAGGCAAGATGTAGAATAGTGGTTTTCAAATGACCCCTGGGAGTCTGCAAAGCGTTTCTAGGGGTCCACGGAAACCATTAAATTCAGAATTTAATCGTATATTCATTTTGTTGTTTCTATATCATTATTGACCCTCCACCGAATACACTGGTTTGGCGCGAACTGATGCATTCTTTCAGCACCTCCATTGTAATGATTACATTTTATAGGGGACTGTTTTTTATACACATGGACACTTCCAAGTTTTACATGCAGCACAATCTTCTTTCAATTTAATTGAGTGTTTTGTATCAATCTTAGGGTGGATTTACGAAACGCAACAGTGCGGCGTATGCTACATCAGGCCCGTAGCCACAGGGAGGCATTTGCGGACAGTAACCCCCAAATTGCTTTTGTGCCCCCTCAAATTTTGTTGTGCCTAGAAAGATTTGTCATAAACCAGCTATGTCCAACCCAAATGGCTTACTGGGCCAAAAATCATGTCGCCATCTTAACCAGGGCCGCACCTTTGACGACATATTAATGAGGGCCACACACTGAATGACTTAGATCTGAGCAAATTAACAGAAGCCAATACACTGAAAGCGTTCGAATCCAAATTGCAATGTTTACAGACGTGATAAAGTGGCACTGAGGAGACATCTGCATGAAAGATGTCAAATTCAAGGTCATCAAAATAAGGAAAGGTTGTCAGTATGTAGGGTACTTTTACTACAGCGAAAACCTAAAATGGGTCGCACAAAACCTTCGCCTGGGCCGCATGCGGCCCGAGGGTTGGACATAGCTGTTATAAACAGATAATAAAAACAAAAATCTTGCCTCCCTAACATGTATTTTACCTCCCACAAAACTTAAAACCTGGCTACGGTCCGGTGATTGCCTACATGCAAATTTTTTGTGCATAGGGAAATATTTGCAATTTAAGCCGAAGTGGTGTGCTCTGTTATCTTCGGATGCAATTCATAGTGCTGCTGCTGCATACCCTGCCAAACCGTATTTCCGAATAATCTAAACGCCGTTGACGAAATACTGGGGTCTGCAATTTCTTGCTTTGGGTCATTGAAAGGGGTCCGTCATTACAAAAAGATTGAGAACCAGGGCCGTAAGTAGGAGGTGCACAGGGGGGCAGAAGCCCCATAAAACTATTTTAGATCCCTTGGAAAATGTGTTGGATATAGTTTAAAAAATTTTGGCCCCTCTCAGAAAACTCCTCGCCCCTCGTAGTGTCCCAAGCTGGTTACAGGCCTGTTGAGAAATGAGAACCACTGGTAGATATGCTTGTTTTTCAGCTTAGGCCTATAGGGGACGTCCACTACTGTCTAACGTTATATGTCCAATTTGTTTCCATGCACGCATCACAAAACGCATTTCTTGTATGCCACAAATGAGGTGGCTATGGCCTTTGCCCAGCTATCTGTAGACATCCCACGAACCAGAATCCTGTGAGTTGCAAAGTCTGTTAGTTATAGAGTCGCGATGAAATCATGTCAAACATCGACATTTTAGAATAATCCAAATTATATTCCACGACTTTGGCTGCAAATTCGATTACATTGAACGTTACACTCCGTTGATGCTGTCACAGGAAATAAAAAAGCTGTTATTCGATCATCACGAGGAAGGGTCTTCATTTGGAGAATACATCACCAGCAGAGGATAGAAAGAAGTTTTTATACACAAACAAATTGGCAGCAAATGCAGTGCAAAACAGTGGAAACGTTTTGGAATCTTCTTACGGGTCAAAGCAAGATCAGAAAACAGCATTTTCGCAAACGACATTGAGGGAGAAGATACTTGTGCTACAACGAACAAAGAAGTTCAGCGTACCGGGTTGGTCTCAATAATACGATTTCTATGCATTTCACGCGGAGATTACGATTTTATTATATCGGGCTGTGCAACGCTAAAACACACAGTGACAACTTTGAAAGCAGGCTTTACGCAGAAGTACATGCAATGAACAAATTGAAGCATGTAGTTTACTGATGCCAATATATGATGCGGTTTGTATCTGAAGAGTCAGGCACAAGCTTAACCCGTGTGGATAATTGAGTCCTGCATGCGGAATTGTGCCCGCTCGACCAAGCAAATTCAAATTGACAATTTCCGCACTGGAATGCGGGACGCTGTCGGTTGCCACTAAAGAACTTTTATTATGCGTTTGACTTTCACAGCGCTTTATGACTGGCTTGTAGCGTACGCTTTGTTTTTTGACGCAAAGAGTATGGCAAAGATTTTCTTACACGTGTTGTCGAGGTGCTCCTCGGCGAAAATAAGACTTTAACGATTCTGCTTCGTTCTGATCCGAGACGACCCAGGGTTGCTGTTGCTATGGCAACACTGCCTGAGCCACAAAGGAGGCCGAGTATTTGAAACCTGAATCTGTACGATCTGTTGCCTTCGATTCAGTGTTTGGTTCAAGGGCGCACAACGGTTATCTCACCAAGGGCGGATCCGGGGTGATTTAAGTAGCATTCGGAAGTCAAGTCTCGTAACGGCTTCACTACTGTAAGAGGGATGAAATATATTTCACAAACAACACTATGCTGTGATAAAGTGATGGACGGCAAAATGGCCTTGCATCGCGAATGCTGTTTATCGAACTGCACAAAATCATACATTCAAGGCAAACCAATAAAGTTACTTCCGTAGGTTTTAGGGGGGGGGGCGATCGTCCCAATCGCACCCCCTGTACCTCACAACCAATGACGGTTTCTTTGAAGCAGGTGCGCAGTTACTTCTGCAGGCAGAGATTCCATGGGTAGTTGCTCGGATGAATCCGTGTTTTGCAGTACCGAACAAAAAATAACTTAATCCGGATTGATAACGTTCTTGAATACCAGCGAAATCTTTCAACGTATCGAAAAGAAAACTAGGAAGCAAAACATGTTTTTTTACGACTTCCATCTCCGCTTTTCTAAATCGGAATGTTACAAGGTTTTCAATAGGGGGTTAGGAATTTTCCAAAGACTATTTCAAAATAAAAATTTACTGCGACCACAGCTTTACGTAGAATTCACTACGATTTTGAATGCAACTTACAACTAAACCAATCCGTTAGTTTTTCAACCACCCTCAATGGTTTCTGGCGCACTTTTTGTTGATATCCTCAATGAAAAGGACTTCTCAGGCTCAAATTTAGGTGTTCTTAACCAGTGAAGTGTTCAGTTGACGTCAAATGACAGGAGTGTCGTAAAACCTTTCAGCAACGAACAAAAATAAGCAGGTTAGAAGAAAAGGGGTTAAAACAACATGGATCGGCTGTCTATGATGTCAGTCGAAATTGATACGCGAAAATCTGGGAGAAATTGAGTTTACAACAATAAACAAGACTGTTGCGACAGCAGGCTGTAAAAAATTTGGTTATACTGGAACAAAAGGCGCTTAAAAAACGATTGAAAAACCCACAAAATTACAGGTCTCAGGATCAGCGTAAATGATATTGTGAAACGGCAAACTTTTCAAAACACGTTGGAACAATAGGTAGGAACATAAAATATTTATTTTACACAATTAATAAAATTCACGGCACCATAATTGGTAAAAGGCAGTTTACGATGAAGAACCCACTTTATGATGAAGGGCAGTTTATGATAAAGAAAACACTTTTCAGCGTACTATATGATTTTTTGGTTTACATCTGAAAATATAATAACACATCAGTAACAGGCATTGTTGCAGAAGACTATGTTGACGGTCTGGTTAATACATTCAAGGCAAACCATTTCGCTCTTACAATGCTGACGAAGCCACGTCATCAAACCTTACGCCCAAAGGTCGTCAAGGTTACTTATTCACCAAAGGTGTTGTTCGAGCTTTCCGGGTAGGTGGGATTTTGAAGTAGGCGAATGTTTATTTGAATATGTCGACAAGTCAGTGAGGAACGGTTGTGGTGCGCAGTCACGTGACTGGCAGTTTGAGTCTCGCAACCCTTCAACTGTGAGCAGAGCCGTATCAGCCGCACTCTGTAACCCCCAATTAGGGGGGGCACGCTGTCACGGGGACCCAAAATTAAGCCCCGCCACCACTTACCTCCCCAAAGAAAGCTTTCGCCCCCCAAATTGAAATATGAAGCACTAGAAATCAGTGAAATTCAACTGAGGTGCATACGATTCACCCACACGATATTTATCGAAAAAAATTCCTTCAGGCATCTTCAGCCTGCTGTTCAAACAGAATCACGCCAAGCAACAGGGAGTTCCGTGGATTGATGCCATAGGCGGGGTGCGAGCTCACCATGGTCACGACAGATGCGGCAAAAAAAGCTTTTACGAAACAAGGTCTGTGACAAACAGTGAACTTGGGGAAATGCAAAATCAAGTCACGAGAACTACGATACAGTTTCTGCCGTCCTCGGCAAAAACATCTTGTTTCCGAATTTCCCTCGCCTCATCACCAGTCACTTTCACCAACAACACGTTTGAACTTTTTTCCTGCTTATTGCGTAACATCCAGGAGTGGCGATCAGCAACGGACTGCTTTTGTACGCCAGCATCACGAAGTACATGCCCACACAGCTTCTTCCTACAGAGGACACACCCTTAAGAACCTTTGCATATACAACTCGTATTCTAAGTAACAACAGGTATCTGGAAAAAACGACTATTTGCGTCTTCCTTTAACAAATGCGTTCGCGTCATTTTTACTTTCGACCAGAGCAGTGATGTCGGAGTTTATACTAGTGCAGTAGATGTTACCAACTCTTCATTCCTGGTATGTTTTGGGGCCGTTTCCTGGTATCCGGCCCCACAACTTTGGTCAGGACGTGTAGGTCCTCACTGCCTTCTCGATCTTCTTCCTACAAATCGGACACATCCTCAGAGCCTTTGTACATTCCAAACAACAGCAGATGTGTCCGCATGGTATGAAGACCATGTCCGCTTCTCTGTCCAAACAAACCTTAAAAGAGGAAGGCGTGATCAAAACTGCTTGAAGTTGAAATATAGTTGATATGCAGATTAGGGTCAAAGGTTATAAAAATACCCAGGGAAAAATCTGATGAGCAACAGCTACAACCAAATTTACACTGAATGTTCTTTTTCGAGCTCCGTTGCAAACCATGGAGCAAAGCGAATTTAGTGCATTTTGAGTTCTGTTTCGTAAAAATCGCTGAACCCTTCATCCCCACTCTCTACGTCTGTCACCCCCAATACGGGGTTATGAGCTATCTCTGAGTCGCTTTGTATCGTTCCACACGTTAATGGTCTTTAGCTTCACGCTTCCCTGCAAAACCACGCCCCTTTGTGTATTTTACTGATGCCATCCAAACCCAAAGCACATGCTTTCGTTTCTGAATACGTCGACTTCAGGCTGGGCTAGCAACCGCACCACGTGAAGGATAAACTCACATAAATCGTTTTCATGTCAAAAAAGAAAGAAAAGAATGTTCTGCAACTAGTTCCAGGTTTATCGCCGCTTAGTTTTGCTTTGCACAAAAAGCCAGACCGACCTTGCACAGTCGTTCGTCTTTGAGTTGTTCAAGTTTCTTTTTCAGCTTTTTAGCGAGATCTTCGCGGCTCTCTGCGTGTTCTGAACTTGACGAGCGATATCGGGCCTGGACGTTGGCGGCGCCCTGACGTACACAGGAAAGGTTTTAGCGCACGCAGTGAACAGAACCGTCGCCAGAAAGTTTTCAATAGGGGGGCTTTGCGTACGTTTGGGGGGGCTTGACATTATAATATTAACAAAAACTCCACTTATTTATAGTGTTTCACGTTTCAATTTGGGGGGGCTAAGCCCACCAAAGCCCCCGTGGCGACGGAACTGGCAGTGAAGCGGATACGCCGTTGACATGATGTTCTGCCACGCGTCAATCTTTACGTGTACTTGCAAATTCACAACATGTCCGCCATGGACAGAATGAACTTCTTACCGCAACACCATCCAGTGTTCAGCAGCTACGCGTTTAGAAGCACTCATAATGCTTCGATCAAGCAGCATATTGAAAGATCAGGCCATATGCCAACGTCTTTCTTTGCTAGAAACACCTCATTGAGGCTCTGATTGCTGATATTTTAAACAATGCGCCTCGTGTAGCGGATGCTGGCAACGTCACAATGCATTGCCATACAGATTGAATGCTTCCAATAGATATAAATAGCAGTGTTACGCATTTGGACCATGAGGCATTTCGATTGTTCAAAGGGCTGCTGTCACGCCAACCTTAATGAGAAAGAGCGGTCACGAAAATGAATAAATGGATGGATTATTTGTGGTTTGGTTACTCATTTTAACCATCAATGCTTGTTTTTCAAAAAACGCATTCTCCTCTCGGGAGGGCGAGGAGAACAGCAGCACAAAGGTATCTCAAATTACCACTCAGACCTCAGCTGGCCTTACGCCGATAGCGATCATGGGCCCAGGTTAGTTAGATAGTGGTGCCATTTACACAGAAATTCACCCAAATTCCAGCTTGAGGGATATCTGGCGGGGTTTAGGTGAAGAACAATTTTTAAATCTCTTCACTGTCCAAGACAAAGGACTGGCGCAATGTATTACCAACGTACGCCGTACTGCGGTGACGTTATTTTCGTGCGACAAGAACAACAAACCCGAAAGAACTAAAAGAGATGCTTTTAAAGCGTTCGAAACCCTAAAACCAAAAATCGATTTGCACTGTCAAACTATGACGTAACGACAAACACGACCAACCTTCGGTGACGTCGGTTGTGATGTAAACCGTTCGGGGTCGATGGATGAGGCAGCAGAGTGGAAAAGTACGTTGCTATGTAGCTCGGCGGGGTTGCTAAGCTGCGGGATGACGTTTGATTGAACGGCGCTGTTCGTGGCTTCACTAACTTGAGACTGTGGATGCAAAACGTTCGGTATGCGTTTGTTGGCAGTCAATACAGTGTATAAAATTTCGCTAGTCTATCAATGAATAAACACAGTTCACGCAGTCAACTGCATCGTATTGTTACGTAAAATAACATTTGGCGACATAAGAACAGAAATAATGTTCAAGATTTCCAATCAAAGTACCGGCCATCATCGATTACAACTTTTGTTTCTTTAGCTACTTTCATGTACCACACCGTACAAATAAACTGATGCAAAAATATAAAGTTTAACAAACAGAAAATTCAACCTTCGATTAAACAGTGAGGATAAAGATCTGATTGATTTGCTGTGTTCGACTGCTGATAAAAATTCGTGATTTGCCTCATTTTTTTACTTTCTCAGCAGTTAGTAAGTGACGCTCACTCTGGTAAGAAATCGCTGATGTTCTTCAAAGCTGCTCACCGCAAAGACACGACCGCTAACTGGATAAAACCTGGCCTCAAGCAGTTTTCGACAGAAGACATGGATCTCTAGGACAGTGTTCCTTAAAGTTCTAACGCAAGTCAAAGTTTCGGCAATCTGGATGCCCTTTTCCAACAATCTAGTGGCAAAAAATTGTAAGAACCAAAATAGAACTGGTAAAGAAACCTTGACTAGAGTAGTGAGGAAAAAGATCAATGCAATGGTTGCATCACACTCATCAGCACCAATCTTTTTCCTCATGTGGGTACAAGGTTGCCAGAACGAATGCTAAGAAAGTAAATCTGGGTGGAAGCAAGTCCAAGTTCTTAGAATGAGGACTCGAGTCCGGATTTGGACTTTACTTCCCAACACTGTTGAAATCCCCAACATCTAATCTCATAATCCCCTGACAGGGGCGCATCTAGCCTGAAAAAAAGGGGGTCTGTCCCGGTAGGGCAGCTTCTGAAATCACTTTTCAGCATAAAACCACATTTTCTCTTAAGACTAGAAATCGACCGATGAATTTTTGCAATTTGCCCGTCTCTGATTAATTAACGCAAATTCTCTGTACTCTTCCTCAGAATGCGCAGCCCTCCGACTGCATCAAGTAGTGCGCAAATGCACAATACTCATACCATTCCACAATTGTCTCCATAAACCGCTCTATGACGTAACATTCGCTCACAGGTTTTTGCGTGTGCGGTAAGCAGATGATTGCCTGCGAACAAATCAGGGCAACTACCGTATTTTTGGACCATGAGGCGCACTTAAAATCCTTTGATTTTCTCAAAAATCAAAAGTGCGCCTTATAATGCGGTGCGCCTAATGTATGAATCTGATTGTGCTTTCTCATCTAGTTTCATGTGGTAAACGGCACCATTTATTTAATTGCTAGTTACAATTTTTTGTTAACAAACGTAATAAACCAACAACAATTGCAATGAGCAGCACACGAGAGTAGCTAGCACATACCACAGATAGCGAGGCTCCTGACTACATTGGCGCACCCCGAATCAAACACGCGTACAACTTTTATTCTGTTCGTGTCTGGCGGATTAGGCATGTGTGACAGATAAAGCTCCCTCGTATGTAATGACAGGTTAAACTCCCAGTGGCGACTCAGGCAACAGTTTGACTTATCTAAGTTTTGCTTCATTTAATGCGCCTTGTAATCCGGTGCGCTTTATGTATGGAAAAAGAACAGCTGGCATTCAATTTTTGATACTGCGCCTTATGGTCCCGAAAATACGGTAACTGCAGCCAGACCTCGTTTATCCGAACTACTTTGTTTCTTCAAAAAATGTCGGTTTAGCGATGTATCCGGAAAATCGGAATCGGACCACGGGAGCATTCGGGGACAATCATCTCTAAATTTTTTGTGCTTCTCCAAATTTTTTTGCAAAGAAAATTTTTTATCAAAAAATGTAATAAAAACAGAAGTCGAGACCCCCGAAAAATGTTTTGTGCCCCCCCCCCAAGCCTCTAGACCAGTGGTTCTCAAACT
>JGI24158J21664_10003413_pt1 | contig 19908 bp, 18 predicted proteins | sample Ectturendosymbi3_FD_21664 | JGI IMG/M metagenome (IMG submission 21664) | reverse complement strand
ACGATACAGGGTGGGCCAAAAGTAGACCTGCTCTTGATTGCTTATTTACATTTATGGCTGAAATTTTGGGAGGGTATTGACAAATACTGGATAGTTCCGGTTAGAAAATTATTCTACTTTCACCACTGGTGTAGAGTAATATGCACGGTGTGTCATCAAACATCGCCAAACCAACGTCAAACGTCAAAATGACATCATATTGTGACGTCACAAATAGCTTATATCCATTTGCATTGACCACCACACGCCACTCCACTGCTCAACACTACAATTTGTTTGTGGGGCATACAATCAAGCAGTCGTTCCGGGCATCACCAAACCTCTCCACGCCACTTACCGTACCTCATTGAAACATATGTCCTTGAAAAAATTTCAAGTGATCTGGCAACCCTACTCCTGCTCCAGCCTAAAATGCTAACTCCGGCCAGAGTCCACTCCGGCCCTCCGGCTCCGTGATCATCTCTGGTTGGCCAGAACCAATAAACCATGATACAAAAGTTGAGCTAGTCAAAGCTGCACCAGAACGATATCTGAACAAAAAACGACCTTTCCTTTCGATGGTTCGATTTATAAAAGTGGCAGATAGTGAGAAAAAAATTTGAGTTGCCTGTCAGCGAAATGGTATTCCAAGACGATGAAAAGAGAATGTTCTGAGTTCATGGTTGGTATATTAAAAAATCGATTCAAGATTATATTGCTTCTATTGAACGTTTTTTTGATCTCAAAACAATTGTTTATTTGTTTCCAAGCCTTTCAACACTTTCTGGCATTTAAATACTTGTTTGTTTCATCACGAAAGTTCACTGAGACCGCTTAGACCAGGGGTTTTTTAAGGTGTTTTAGGGACCCGATTCGGGTCCCTAGAATTTCAAATCGGGTCACTAGAATCAGAGAAAATCATCACCGGGTCTCTGGAATCAGAGAAAATCGGGTCCCTAGAATCAGAGAAATCGGGTTCCTACAGGTCCATACCGGGTACCTAACCTTTTCCTTAAAAAAAACTGGCTTAGACTTAGATAAATGGGCTCACATTGCGACTTCACATCCATCAAGAAGTTGATAAAGGGATACAGGATATCACGGATGAAGAACGAAAGAAATGGAGAGCCATAATTTCATATTATAATTGATGTCATCCTTTTTCTAAGCAAGCAAAATCTTTGTTTTCGTGGCCATCGTAAAGATTTTGACTCAAAAAAGCCAGGTAATTTTCTTGTAACTTTTAAGCTAAGTGCCAAATAGGCCGATAATCCTGTCATGAACAATCATCTTTCTTATATGCAAGTATCAGAAAGGCTCCAGATATGCTAGAAAGCCTATCAAGTGGGCTACAACTCGGATTATAGCCTAGTTTCCAAAAAAACTTGGGCCGAACAGTGGTTCGGTTGGCGCCCGGGGCAAGGTAACCTTAGCCAAAAAGGCGCGAAAACCTGCCCCCATTATGACGTCACCCACAAGCAACCCCAAACCCAAAACTAAAAGTTTTATTTGAATCTAAATTAGAAGACTTGCTGAATCCGTAGGTGGTTTGAAGTCTCTAGCTCAATCGGCTGGCGAGTTATGGAGTTGCAACGTGGCAGAAGATTTTGCAAAAAAAGTGGCGCACGCGAGACTTAAAGGGTAGCCTACCTCGTCACATGTTTAGTGTTGTGGTCGAGGTGGCTGGAAGACATATAGCTAACACCTTTTCACTCCTATTTCACGAAATGTGATATTATACGTCCGTTAAGCTTCTATTGCATGTCGTGCTTGCAAGAAGTTAGTAAACCGGTTGAAATGTAGGCTACTTAGTGCAATGGCATTCTTCTCTCCAGAACCGTCGCCAGAAAGTTTTCAATAGGAGGGCTTTGCGTTTCTGTGGGGGGGCTTGACATTCCAAAAATTGACAAAAACTTAACTGATTTATAGTGTTTCATGTTTCAATTTTGGGAGGCTTGGAGGTTTGTTTAGAGGGGCCAAGCCCCCAAAAGCCCCCCGTGGTGACGGGACTGCTTCTCTCATCTACATGCAAAACACACATTTGGATTTTTGCATTGCGAGCAACGTTCATAAATATATTTTAACAGTGATGCTGACCCACGGAGTTAAGCTACACTGGAATCTGAGGATGGGGAGCGGCAGAATCGCCGAAATCCAGGGCGACAAGCTATGCTGCTATGCCACTGGGCTCGAATTGATTAATACGAACGTAGAGACGGCTAGAAATGATTTGCCTATAATTCATGATACCTTTCGCAGGAAACAAGATGTAAAATTAAGTTCAGGTACCGCTATTGTTGCGTCAGCGTAACCTGCGGGTTACCTTGTAAGTCCTCATGTGGCCCACAGAGCAATTTGAGTTTGAGACCCTGTTCTAGAGGTTTGTATTTTCGCTCGTTTCAAAGTACGTTGTTAAGTTATGCCTCTGCGCAGTTTCGCAAATTTAAAGATAGTAGTGAGTCGTCATAGAAAGGAGTTAGTTGCACGGGGCCCTAGGCCATGGCCTATTTAGCCTATGCATAAATCCCTCACTGCCTGCATGTGCGCATGCATAAAGTAATATTCTACACATCAAACAGCCTACGCTGAGAAAATTTATGATTAGTGCTTAGGGTTTAGTGGTAAGTGTGTCGGGCTAGGATTTGGGTTAGGTTAGAATAAAATTATATAATTGAGGTCTAACACTAGGTCCAATAATTTTCAGTGGTTATGGTTATTCCCGTGCTGCAGTTTGTTGTGCGTATCTGACACCTAACCAAAAAGTTTTAATTTACACAGCACACATCAAAAATGTTATTGCCAAACTTTATTCCTTTACCGTGAGAAGCAAAATGACTGACATACAATAATAGGTCATAAATTTCGCAGAGGTCAGAAATTTCGCTAGACACCTGAGCCTGAACTGGAGTCGGATTCTCAAATTAAAAAAATTCCCGGACCCAGACCCGGATCCGGATTCAAAATTTTGGAAAGAGGAGCGGAATCGGAGTCTGAAAAAGTGACTCTGACCACCTCTGACGCGGGTGGACTCTCCTCTACTGATCTTGTGTGCTGATGAAAAGTAATCACCAGAGGAAAGATTTTGTTTGTCTGAAAGTAAACCTTTTGGCAACTAGCCTAGGCCTACTGTGAAAACATGAGGAGCCGTACGAGTAGGACTACTGTACTGTTTGTTTTCGGTTGCCTGACTCTTGAACGGCAGTGGCTGAGTACTTTAGCCTTCTCTATAGTAGCCTAGTAGTACAGTAGTAGTAGGCCTACTAAGGCTAATGTTTGCAAGGTCAACCGTGAGGTAGCCGACTACAGTAGTATGGCTATGCACACATGTGTTACGTCACTAATCTTGGTCGAACGTGATTCAGGCAATAATTTAGGCAGTGGATACACAGGTCCGCCTGTGGACCTACCTTCATATTTCGAAACCTTATTCCTTCCATATGGCATTCGTCCATCATCTGCAACGCACAACGAAAGTGCAGTTGCTGAGTATGCTTGATGAAAACATAACTAAACGTAAAAGCCTGGTAAACCTAATGTAAGCTTAACCCTAACTGTAGCCCTGGCCTAACGCTAAGCTAACACTACACTGAACTAACGCTAATCCCTGAACAGCAAGTTTGGAAACTTTTGAAAAAAGAAAAGAAAAAGTGGCGGTAGTAACTGTGACTTGGTTTGAGTCTGACACGATCCGAATAAAATGCAGTTTTGAGTTTGTCACTCAATCAATGTCGTAGCGGATACGTTTAAAGTCTGATGTGACAAAGGTTTTGGGTTCGACTCTTATCTTGCCGACTTTTCTTCATTAGACTCGATATGCATGTGGATCTTGAAATTTGAAAACTTATTAATACGCCACTGTGATGTAACAGTTAACGCACGACGAGAGTGCAGTTGAGTAGGCTTAGTAGAAACGAACTAAACGTAAAAGATAAACCCTAACCTAATGCTGATGTAACCCTAACCTAATGCTATCCTAACCTAACACTAACCCCTAAACATAACACCTAAGCCTGAAAAAACGTAAAGAAAAAAAAAACAAAAAAGTCGGCAAGGTGAGAGTCGAACCTAAAACCATTAGCATAGATAGTAGCCGTAATGCCTAAGCATTACACCACGAGACCGACACCGTTTGAATGACAAACCGAACCTTATATCAGGACAAGCATATCCGTAGTCACTTCCTTATCATTCACCATACTAATATAGGATGGAAGACTGAACGTGAACCTTTCTGTTGTAGTGAGTCAACCTAACCATTTGCTGAATAATGTATTTGATGGCTACCTAGCAGTTGACCTTGAAGCCTTGTATTTATAACTGTAGATGGCTCCCAAGACATTTCCAAAAATATTTTGGCAGTGTCTATTTTGCCGCCAAGATGTCAGCAGCAACAGACTTGGCAGAAACGAAGTAAGCACAAAAGATAAACCCTAAAGCTAACGTAACCTTAACCCCTAACGCTAACCCCGAATGCGAGGAACTATAACGCAAATGCTAACTGAAGCCTAAACCTAACACCTAAGGAAAAAGTTTGGAAAGTTATGAAAAAAGTAAAAAAAGGGAAGTCGTCAAGGTGAGAGTCGAACTGGAAAGCAATGGCATACCATACTTGAAGCATAACCACTAAGCTACGAGCAGCATGGCGATTGCATGACAAACTGACCTTTTTATTCAAATTGTGTCATGCCACGAGACTGAATATTCGACTAGCGGCACAATAGCTCCAGCCGATCTGTTGCTGCCAGAATATTGGTGGTATAATAGACACTACCAAACATTTTTGAGTAAACTGTAACAAAAAATTAGGAAATCAAAGATTTAGCTCAATTTAATGGCTGCTTTTTGTAAAAAGAAACAAGCACCATGTGACATTTTTCAGTATGTTTTTACAATCACCAATCCACCACAAAGTTGAAGTTTTCATGTTCATAGCGCATGCACATTGTTTCAAGTAAAACATAATTTATTAACTGTCCAAATTCCAGACATTATACCATTTTTTAAAAGTATTTCCAAACACATTTTTAGCACTGAAATTCTGGACATGTTGGGAAATTCTGGAGGTATGGCAATCCTAGACTAGAACAATACGAGTACGCAGTGGCATAGCTAGAGGTTTGGGCCAGGGTGGACAAAAGCTGAAGGGGGCCACTAGCCAACACTCAGAAAAAAGTTACGAAATGATAGTGAACCCAGATGTTGTGGATGTCTAAACTGGCTAAAAAAACAAAAATACCCCTAAAAACCAAAAGAATAATAAATATCAAGATTTCAGTTCAAATGGGGCCCAACTTTTACATTTAGCTTGCCAGGAGGTGTGGCTTGTCCCTGTGCCCACCCATCAGTTAAGCCACTGCGAGTACATTGTTCATCCTTAATGTTAATGCATTGCATTTTGACCTTGTTTCTTATCCCAAACATTGCTTGCCTAAGTCAATTGACATTGGTGCTTTCAAATCAATTACGGTAGTTTGCAAATTGCTAGTGGTGTCACATATGTGGAATTAACAGTTAGCTTCAGCCTAGACCAAAAGCTTTTTTTCATTTAAAGTTTGTTCAACAAATATTAAATAATGTATAATATTTGCATAGAGTTGTAGTTATATATGTTCATAAGCTTTGCAAAAGACTATTAGCTACAAAAAAATTAGGGAACAATATTATGCTTTCTAATGGTGGCAAGATTTTGAGAGGATATTATGTAGAAGCTTATTATGATTTGAAAAACCTCGGAAGCATGTTAAAAAACTTTTCTCTTATTTTGATATAAAACAAAGTGAAAAGTAATGAGGAAAAATTGGGCATTAGGAATAATAAGGCAACAAAGGCCATTTAGCCTTGTTTCTTCATCTTTAGTTTAAGTTTACTTTGCTTTTACAAAAAGTGAATTTTTTTGTTGAAGCAGCTTTTTTCACAATAGGCATTAATCATCAATGAAGACTTGTTGAATCAGTTTTTTTTGCTCATACAATGTTTTTCTTCTGATGGCAAACTGAAACAAATTAAGCATTCTTCATGCAGAGAATTGATAAAGCAGGTTGTCTGAATTTTAGTTGTCAAACAGTGGAAAATTATACAATTTATAGTTCCTGTCCTGAAATATCTGTTTCCTATGCAATCAGTGATTGGTGACTATGACTATCATACTTGAGATATGTTGCAAACTATTTGTAGTCTTTGTCTTTCACACCTAGACCTTCAATAAGGATCCGCCTAATCTAATCCACCTCCTATTGACATCAGTATAGTATTATGCACAAATATACAATGATTCATTGCTTAACAAAACACATGCAGTCCGAATAAATGCTAATCAAGTAACAAACCCACATTGTGCAATTCAGCATGTGTCCTACGGCAGCTGCAGCTACAGAAATGGTAGCAATACTCGCTATGATAAAATGACTTATTTTTAAAAGCATTTTATTTACAAAAATTGGTGGCAACCAGGGCTGTGGAGCTCTCATAAAAAAGGACACTGCTCCAGCTCCAGAGCTCTTGTTTTTCAGGAGTATAGCTCCGACTCCAGAGCTTTCATTCTTTGTAACACAGCTCTGGCTTCTGTTCGTTTTTACATATCAGTATTTTTAATTGTCTTGATGTGCCTTAAGTTGATTGAAAAATGAACAATATTTAGTACACGAAACTGAAAGAATGTACCATGCTTGTTTGAGTAGGTTAACCTGGTAATTTTTTACAATTAGTGCTCTTAACATGAGAAATGAGCAATAAACAATAATCAGAAGTTTTGGACAATTCAGAGAACAGTTACTGGTGTAAATGTTACTCAAGTTAATGGTAACCTAAAAAATTCTGGAAATGCAGTCACTGGTTTGCTGTTAATGCCTGGTGACGTTTTGTTATTTCTTACAATCGGAATCAAGAAAACGTCTGTTTGGAAAACTACATTTGTGTCTTAGTATTTGACTCAGTCCAGTCCCAATCGACTAAGTGTTTTGCACTCCTTGCATGCTTTGCCTATTGCAATCTTAGCGATGCCAGCTAACACGTCTGCCCAGGCAAACCATGCAAAGAGCGTAAAACACATAGCTGATAAACCCTCTCACGTGTTCTTTTTAACGTGCACACATTTGCATTAACACAAGTGACAAGAAGTGTACAAAAATAGTATGGCTTCCATTAAGAATTCACCTTTGACCACATTTTTTTTAAGGAAAATGTTACGTACCCAATATGGATCTGTAGGGACCCGATTTCTCTGATTCTAGGGACCCGATTTTCTCTGATTTTAGGGACCCTATGATAATTTTCTGTGATTCTAGGGACCTGAATCAGGTCCCTAAAATGCCTTAAAAAAATCCTGCATTTGACTTTCTTAAAATAGCTGCAAAAATTTCTGATTTGTTATCTTTTGCACTCATAATAAGCAGTGATGAATAGCAAGGTAAAGCACAATTCAACTTGCAAAGCTTAGGGGAAAATAAGACCAATTACTGTAATGAAAACATAAAATTTCTTTCCTCATATTAAAACCTCAGGGAAAAGCCACATTTGTTTGCATTGTATTTTTATACTGACCTGAAAATGTACTACCATGCAAGTCAAAGCTAGTTTGCTACCAATTAGTTATGACTTTCATGTTATGCCTGTAAACGTAATGGTTCCTAGTCATTTTTTGCCAGTAATCTGGTAAACCTTGGTAGATGTATGTGGACTGATTTTTTTGAGTCTGGATCCAATCCTGTTTGGCAAATTTCAATCCAAATATGCTCTGGATGCAGTAATAACATGACACAAGCAATTTGAGCCCTGTTTTGACTATAAAATTAAGTAAAGCAAACAACCATAAACATTTCTTCAGCAAATGCAAAATCCAATCTGGCTAAGGCTATTTATAGCCAAGAAAATCTCTCACTCCTGATCTTGTTGGAAGCACCCAAAGTCTGGATCCAAAAATTAAAAATCCAGTCTATGCGCACCTCTGCTTGGTAGTAAGGCTAATAGTTTATAATACAAAATCCAACTTTACAATGACGTGCTGTGCATTTTCCATCAGCATGATTACACAGCTACAAAAGCTATGGATATTATATACCTACTGAACATAATATAGCTTAATTCTTTGTTAGACTGCAACACTATTGCAGATCCGGTTTGATCATTCTGACTAGAAAGTAAGATTTTGTGGTAGTTTACAATATTTTTCTTCTACAATTGACACCACGCCTGTCCAGGTGCTGTGCCACAGCTTTAGCGATACTTAAATCAAGGAAGCATCAAAGATGCGCAGATCCATTCTTGCAGTTTGGTGCCGTAACTCGTAACAAGCACATTTATAGCTGTGCTATAAAGAGCATTGTTTTCGGTAAAGTAAGTCTAGCTTTCAATCAATTTAGCAAAACCGTTAGTATCTAGGAGGGTTCCCAGAGCTGGAGCTACCTCAAAATAGCCACAGCTCCAGCTCCAAAATTTTAAACTGAGCTGAACTATAATTTGTTAAAGCTTTTCAGTTAACAATCCAAATAAATACATAGTTGTCTTTGTGCGGTCAAAAAAAGAATGATTAAATATGGTGGTCAGATTTTGATTGTTTCATATGTTGCAGCTAATTTTAAAGCTTTCTGGTATATTTAGGCCAACATNAAAGGTTTTGTTGACCGTGACCACCTGCCNCTACTTCAAACCAACTAATTCAACAGCATTCACCTTGTTAATGTATGTTTTACATCACTTAATTGTTTTAAACACCAATGTTTTAATATAATACTTAATGTTAATTAAGAAAGAACATAATTCTGATGTTTTCTTGCATGAATTTTGTTTGCTTTCTGAATATAAACTACCTATGTAGGTGATGATTGTATATCTATAGAAATTGTAAGGCCAAAAAATCAATGTATATATTATAACCATTATCGTTTAACCCAATGCCACAAATAACTTTGCATATTAAAAGGTCTAAACTGAGGTTGATGAACGTACAAAAAACTTATAGACTGTTCTATTGTTTTAAATATCAGATTGCTAATATTTAGTCGATACTATAAAATCATTGAGAGTATGTCAATTTACATGGATTGTCAAACTAACAATAAGTTCACTAATTATGTTAAGATTATAATATTTAAATCAAAGTTATTGGCTAGGTCTTATAACTTTATGTATGTAATGCGTGCTACATTTGGGGAAACTATTTCTGTTCCAAAAAGAGCTTGGAAATTTTGGTATTGTTATGAAACAGTGTTGTTGATTGTTTTTTTCATGTATTTTTAGTTTTGTATCAAGTGCCTGTTGATGTTTATTGTGAGTACATATTAATCATGAAACTGGTTGAAAAAACTGATACCTTTGTTTAGAGAAGTTGATTTGTTCTTTGCACAGTGTAAAGCATAACAAATTTATCACTAACTTTTAGAACAGAGGAATCTCTTATTTGTATCCAATTCGTCAACAATCCTATACTGATTGCAATTTGTCTTTTGTTCTACTACAAATTTGTCTTTTTTGTTCTGCTATAAATTTATAAATTAAAATAAAATCATTTTTAGAATTTATTGACAAGTTTTTTCAGTAGATTTGGCTCCATTGTTGGGATGACACAATACATATAGCAATTGTTTTGGTAAATTACATTCAAATTAATGTAAAAATGGATTTATAGAAAACTTTAAGTAATCACGGAAGTTAGGTTTTTGGCACTTGACTAAAAATATTTTTAGTAACTAAGAAACCAAAATTTTTGCCAGTGCTTATAATTTAGTGAACTACCACAATAAAACATTTTTCTGTTCAAAAACACGCATATGTTCAAATTTTGTCCATTCTTTATAATTGTGTTAGTTTATTGATAAAATAAGTTGTAGTTCATTGACAATTTGCAAAGTGTTTTCTGTACTTCCATGAGTAACCTTACATGAGAGTTGATGCCTTGATACTTCTGTGCAAGTCAGGATTTGTTCTGTTGTTTATCAGTTCAACTGATATTTTTGCTAGAAGACTGCAAAAAATCACTTTGTCAAGCTTGCTCAGGGAGGTAGGAGTTGAAGTGTGGTTTCAAGATGGCGCTTCCTGTTTCTGGTCTTGAGGAGTTGGTGGAGAATGAAAATTACTACAGTTTGCTGAATGCTTCCCGAGAGGTATGTTTTAAGGTTTCAATTTCTCATATGAAAAATCAGTTTATTAGTGTCTACTTTTTGGTGTACCTGTGTTATAGCAATTTGTTCAATGCGACTTCAGTGGTACTTCTTTGTACAGCTGCTGTAAAGTTGACCTTAAAAGTAGTATTCATGTGGTTTTACTTTTGATTGATTCTTGTTTCAAAAACGTTCAATATGATTTCAGCATACCTTTGAGCACTTTGAATCAATGAAGGTGACAAAAACAAATTGTAATTCACAGTATTTTAGTCTGTTCTTAATGAAGCATGTTTGTGTTAATTGAATGTGTAGCAAGATGTTGATGTAAGTTCGTCTGCTGTGCAGGCATCCCAAGAAGAATTAAAAAACTCATACAGAAGGCTGTGCATGATTTATCACCCAGACAAACATGATGAGTCTAATAGCAAAAAAGCATCAGAAATTTTTGGACGAATACAGACTGCTTACTCAGGTATCAATGTGAATATGGTGTTTATTTAAACTTCTTTCTACTGTAGCAGAAAGATATTATGCTGTAACACAATGAATTTCAACCTTCTTTTACCACAACCCATAAAAAGCAACCCAAAACCTAATGACCCCTAACATGAGTTTCGTTATTCAATCAAAATAAATGAGTCAAGCCTGGTGTAAATTAGGCTTAAGTCAATTGCTTGCCCATTACTACTTGTGACCCTTCCAAGAAGGTCTCAGGACCTCTGCAGTGGTCACAACCTCAAGTTTGAAAACCACTTCTAAAGCATCAATTTAGTGCAGTCTTACAAGTAAAGAACATTTGGTCATACATAAATGCGATTTCGTTTGTATGTTTCCCTTATATTTGCAATTTCTGAAGTGTGCTATGTAAGATAGCTGAATTCATATACTCTTACCACAGTTTTCAAAAAATTGAGACAAAATGCTTAGAAATTTCAAATGAAGAAAAGAATCATTTTTGTACAGAAAGTACAAACTCTTAATGAGGTTAAGATTGTAAGTAGGCTAATTATGAAAACAGTTTGCACTGTGACAGCACATATGTATAACTCTTATGTCAACATTTTTCAGTCTTGAGCGACCCTGTGAAGAGGCATATTTATGATGTATACGGAGAAAAAGGTCTAAATGCGGATTGGCAAGTGAGTTAACAAGACTTCACTTTGTCGTCGATTCTTCATTTTGCATTTTGTGCAAAATGTTCAAGGAATTCCTTGACCACTGTTGTGTTGTATGTCTCATACACAGCATACCTACTCACATTACAAATAAATTGCTATCCTGGTTAGAAACGCCTGGGCACAGAGGGTTGCAATATTACAAGGTTGTACAGTATATACAAATGCTGAAACATTTTTGGCAGTGTACCACTTGAGCTGACAAAATAGTTTCACGCCACAAGTAAAGTTATTTTTATCGTCGTGAAACGCATGCGTGGCTGACTTATTCAATTCTCCAACATATATTTTTGATTCAAGCTGAATTTTGGAAACCTTTTACATCACTGATCTCACTGTCCCAATAAAATGTTTTAATCACGTTTATTAGAATAGTGGTGAGGATGTTTTCATGTGAAACTGAAATCACGGCTACGCGCCAGATACTTTAATTCACTTGTAACGAGCTCGTGCATTTATTTTACATGAAAACGTCACTTGCACAATAACGTATGAAAGTAAGCGTCCATGGTGATATGGAAAACCCATCTGAAGTTCCACAATCCTCAACTATATTGTTTTTCGCTAAATTCCGCAGACGCACGAATATACAATATTTAGTTGCGCTATCCGCCAGTCTTTATTAATTGTCACTGATTTGCGATGCAGTTGATAGAGCGGCGAAAAACGCCTGAAGAAATGCAAGCTGAATATGAAAAAATACAGCGTATCCGGGAGCAAGCCAGGTTGGAGGAACGTACACATCCACAGGTAAAGTTCCAATTAATGCATGTGGATAAGAAAATATTGCATGGACGTTTTGTAGTAATTGCCAGTGTAGCAGATTGAGCCCCGTCCCGTTCAACCAATGTCAGGAGTGAATTATCATTTCCACGATTGTTTTGTTTGCATTTTGTTCTACTGCTTTTAAAACTCCTTGAAGCAGTACTGGTTTGCTTTGTAGATTATAAAACGTGGTTGCTTTAAATGCTAAGTACGCGAGGCTGCTGGTTAGAGTTAAATCTTTTTATATGCAGGGCTCATTCAGTTTGACGTTGAATGCGACCTCGTTGTTTGATCGACAAGTCGAAGAGGAGGAAGATTATTACAGCCAGCAATTAATTTTACCGGATATAACGCAGATGTCAATGACCCAGTCGATCGAAGTGGGTATAGCTCATGCTATAACAGCGAGGATTGCTGAAAAAGTACCATGCTGATTTTTTGCCCACTTTGATCATATAAATTTGAGGAGGGGAATGTTGCAGTGACTCTTACTGAACCGGCTATTCGCACAAGTTTTGTGCGGTTTTCTTTGATTAGTTCGTGATTTGGCGGAGTGCTCTAATAGTTCTCACGTAAAAGGTGGTACCCCATCGCATGCGTTGTTCGCCGCTGAAGTTTGCGGTTGGAGCGTTTCTCGTTGGTTTTTGCTCGAGATAAACGTTGCCAGCAATGCCGGTGCTGGTGACATGGGACAACTTGCACGAGCCGTTTGGTGGAGGTTCTTCGCATTACGGTGTAGGTGTTGAAAGTTTTAAGGCTACTACGTGATTGAGTAATTTCTAAAGCTTAAAAATGCCATAGGAATTGTTAACTTTGCTGTCAGTTGCGTTTGCCCCGTAAGCATGCGCAGCACAGTTAGTTTATGATTTTGAAATAGAACTCTCTCTGGCACGCTGGCTCTTACTCCACCACGCCTGCATTAAGTAATTGTTCTTTGTTTCAAACCTCCTAAATAACGTGTAAAAACAAATGCATTTATTGGTAAATTTACTGATCAAACTTTCCATGTTGCAGAACGCGTGAGGGCTGGCGCCGCCCAAGAGATTTGTTGACGCCCCCCTGGGAGGGCGTGCCCTCGGTTGAGAACCACTGGTCTATCGCCTGGTTTGCGGCAGTGAGCGCCGTTAAAAAAGATAACGAAGCTGAAGAAGCAGGCATTGCGTGCGCTTGAAGTGAGATCGACATCAGCTGAACGTTTGCTCTTTGTAGGCTCCTCTGACAGTCTCGCACACCGCGACACTTACCGGCAGCTTGGAGACGACGAACGGAAACGGAAGCGGCAGGTTCAACGTATCCTTGAGACAAGTGATATCATCCAAGCTGTGGGCAGAGGTAGTATCGGGTTAAATGTTCGATGGATGCTTGCGCAAGGTAAACGGTACACAGCATTACATCCTTCGTTACAGCTGAACGTGGGAGCATCTGACTCACGGGAGTTCAGCTTCAATTTGAAAGGCTACCGCTCATTCAGTCGCGGCTTGTGAGTATTGTGGTGAGGTGGTGTTTGCTTCAACGAATGTGATCACGCAAAGAACGTGTTACGGTTGGCCACGACACCCTTCAAAATACTACGGGCCTAGAGCGGGTTCCAAATTTATTACTAACGGTTGCTAACTCCTGGTATTTTCAAACTGAAAAACTTGCCCGTTACACATTTATCGTGCACTGAGGTATCGCGACTGATCCATAGGTCGCGAAAATTGTTCGCGCGGTTTGCAGGCTCGCGCCAGGGCTGTGCGCTCTACGGTCGTTGTCATAGTAATCTTGAAACAGGACTTTACGAATAAGAATTGGACGGAGCCTTATTTTTATGACTTCGCTCCAACTCCAAACGTTTTTCCTCCCCATCAGTTCCGCCAATCATAGAAGAAATGTTCGAGTCCGGTTCCGCCTGGACTTCGCACTTTTTTAAATTCTACAGTAAAATATACGCATGTTTCATGATGTAGTTCCAACATGCATATCTTTTTTTCTGTTGAAAAAGAACTCTTTGCATGCTTGGAATGACCAACTTCTAAGTAGACCTTCATAAAAAACAGATCTTTCTTTATTGGTGTAAATACAGTCCACTCAGCGAAAGCTGACCAAGTCAATGCTAACAATGTAATGCCAAGAAACCAATCTGAAATAATATATGTTTCAGACATGAATTGCAATACATATCGAACTACCACTCACCTCGTACCTCATCATAGGATGATTAGGTAACTCTTGCTGTGTCAGCATTAAGTCTGCTTCAATTAACTCGACAAATTTTTCCAAAAACACGAAATTGTAGCGGCTTGAATTTGGTAAAATCGAACCCCGCTCCTCGTCCACCCTATAAAGTTTCTGAGACTCCGAAAAAGAAAAACACTTGAGGAGTTCCTCTCGCTCCGCTCCTGATAACAAACCTACGTTGAGTTTAATGCAACTATTTCCGCGCAGGTTCGCCGTTGTTCAGCTACCTGTGAGTGCGAGTTACGGTGACGACATACTGGCGATCGCCTTGCCCGGTGCCACGTGCACCCTGGGCAGAGTGATGGGAGACCACTTGTTTGGTTCGCTGGACCTGAACGTGGGAAGCATGGCCCCCCACTTGTCGGCAAACCTCGTCAGAGACTCGACCGCTCTTCGCGTGGCTGGAAAGTTACAAGTAAACGTTAAGTTTTTAATGGCTGTTGTTAAACTTTGTGATGTTTGAAATCTTGTTTATCACAAGCAAGTTGTTGCTTTTGCAGAAAAGTAAATAAAGCGATGCGTGAATTGCATGGCAAAAGACTTTACGCACTGTGACTGGACACAAGAATTAGTTAGTTGTGTTGCATACTTGCTACAGAGTTTTTTGCAACAAGATCTCGATTCAGTTGATACGATACAGTGATAAGGAATCTTACTGCAGCAAATCGTAAAATAAGTGCAACCCGGACCGAAATTCTGTGCACGCTGTTTGTGTGAAGCTGCTGTTCCACAGAGTAGCTCTTTGCTCCTTACTTTGCCGAACTGGCGTCCAAGTTTCGCTGCTGTTGTTCCAGCTCGGCATTCCTCACAGCTTCGCCGTCGCCAGCATCACCTACAAAGTACAAGAAGCAAAAGCGAATTTCAAGTTGGCCGTAAAGTGAGTCCCCCCCGGCGACCTGTTGCTTTTCGTGGAGGGAAGGCAGGGTAGTGAGAAAAAAGAAGCGGGCCCGAACCCAGCTCGAAATGACGCTGATCGTGCTCACTGATGCGTGCTGTGTAAAGCAAGTTCGTGGTCAAGAACCACGACAGTTTCATGATGCTTCAATTAATTTACCTTCCATATACAGATGCCAAAAGTAAAACGCCTATATTTTTGTCGAGCGGCAGCGCGTGAGTCCGAAATGTTCAAATTTCGTGAAACAGAATCTTTATTTTATTGCCGGGTTCAGCCTCAGCCTGCGGTTATACCTGCGTTGAACACGATTGTGAAGCTTTTTTTTCTTGTGAACTAAGTGCAGATGCAGCAATGCTGGACCATTTCCGCTTAACTTGTCGAATTCATGCTTTGAGATCACTCTATCGGTAAGAGCATTTGGAAAAAGTCTTGACCGCGATTCGTTTACTTCAACCCCCGGGCACTAGAATTTGAACCCTGCAATGGCAAAAACGCCAAGTTCAGCCTTTTAGCTGCACTGCAGTGGAAAAAAACGCCAAGTTCAGCCTTTCAGCTGCACTGCAGTGGAAGTGCAGTGCTTCATGTTTGGAAAGCGTAGTTTTCTGTCTTGCTATCAAAAAACGAACTTCTCAATCGGTGATATCCGCAAAAAGCAGATACAACGTCGTCTCAAATACACAGCAGTCCGCGCTAATAACCAAACCAACTGTTTACCACAGAGCGGGCACGTTCGGATGCATGGTTGAATACGGCGCCGACCACCAGCTGTCGCAGCATTCCAGAATTTCTGCGCACGTCAGCGTCGGCGTTCCACTGGGTGTCTCTCTCAAGCTAAAGTGAGCGTTTCTTAATTGTTTTTATTTCTTTCGGTTAAACTATGTTCTCTTGGGTCCCATTGATGTAAAAAACGAGCAAGCGTTTCTTGTGCGCGATAACCGCATTTTTCTCCGCGCATTCAACGCTGGCGTTTCTAATCTCTAACAAAAAGCATGCAAAGCTTGGAAAAATGAGTTCTTTTCGTGCGGAAAACCGGTTGTAAACGCAATAATTCTCCGGACTCGTGCTGCGTAAGTTTTTTTACAAGCGCCGCTGTCATTTGTTCGCTGTACCTGAACCACAACTGGCCGAGAACTGTATTATCTGATTTTTAAAATACCGATTTTGTGAAAAAAATTTGTCTAAACAACTGCTGATTCCCTGCAGATAACTTTAGTAAACGCCCACAGGAGCAGTTCAGCCGGCAGCATTTGTTTGCTGATATTTCGTTTCGCGAAGTTCTTCATGGAAGTTGACCGGCTTGCTACTCCGTAGAACGCAGTGTATACCGAGTATGCTTCGCACGCTGATTTCTGGTCCTATGTGCTTGAGGATCGTTTGTCAGTCTTAATTTGAAACAAAAATAACAGCTGAGTTTGAATATCACATCGACGAAGCATGAATATCACATCGACGGAAAATGCATTTCCCAAACACAATGATTGGACGCCTAAGCTTTGTACTCAACCCTCCTAAATTTTGTGACACCATTTTAGCGCTCCACTAGTCCATAACTGTTGACACATTTCCTCTTTAGCTGTCACGAATATTTCCAAAATATGTGAAAGCAGCAAACGTTAAGGTGGCAACGTTAAACCAATTTCTTCTTGCGGCTTGACCTTGCCAGCACGCATTTGCTGCAATTAACCATATAATCGCATTGCGGTTGTACTCAGAGCAACAGGCTTTTACTAACTGCTATAAACTGTTTCCTTCACACTATAGGTTACTTCGCCCTCGGGAGGTCTGCAGCCTTAATGACCCTAGTCCTTCGCAGCCCTCCACTCCCCCACGCAATTTACAAATCGGTCTGCTTGGAAGTCATCGCAGCATTAGAAACAACCGTGTTGATGCCATCCATACGTATACTTTTTACTAGTATCACCGTCCACATCAATGCTTATTCCATCAAAAGTAATTGTATCAGCGGCATCAAGCGTATTCATTTCAACTACCGCTACATATCTATCTTCCTGGTCTTTCCTGTACCTGTGTGTTCCTTTGTTACTGCCACGCACGCTTCAGATTGCTGCGTGAAGGAGTGAAGACGTTACACAATACAATTCCTGACTGCGCTCGCACTCGTCACTCCCGTCTTTCACAGGTTGACCAGAGTGACGCAGACTTACGTGATGCCCATCATCCTGTGCGAAGACTTGAGCTTCTCCGCCACGTTCTACGCGACCGTTCTGCCTTTCGCTGCTTACGCGGCTCTGCAGGTCTTGCTGATCAGACCTTACCGAAGGCGCGAAGAAATGAGGTGAGGCGCGCCACACGACGAAGCTCAGCTCAGTTTATTTCGCATTCCGAACACCGGATACGCGATCAGGATGCAGGGGCAGGAAGTGACTGTCGTTGCGTCACTGCCCCTATAAAGCAACTTAGGGGTTTAACGTTGTACAAATAATGAGATATAGAAAGCACAACAAATACAACTGAAATCTCAAATAATGATAAAAGAAAGCAGTAACGACAAGAATTACTGTTGTACAATTAAGCAGCTAAAGTATTTGCTGTAGTACGAATTCACACAGCTTCATAGAAAATCCAAGTGGAACTGAAACACAAGTTGTGAAACTAAAAGATGATCTAAAGTATGGCTGAAAACGTTACAAGAAAGTAATACTGTAATATCATCGCAGCTCACTTCCCAACCACGTTAACCCACAGTAAATCTTTCACTACGAAAAAAAATGTTTTAATTGTCACAGTTTTCATGTTTGTAGTTTTTCGGAAATACTTCTACACCTCCAAAAAGTTTGCGCAGTTTATATTCGGAAACAAACACCAACCGGTTATTCGTGCATTCACTGACAGCATCTGGCCCTATTCAAAATCAACAACCCACAGTCAATAAACTAACAAGTAAATGAACACAGACAAGAAATGTCAATATGAAACTAGAAATACATCCAACAAACGGAAATAAACAAAGAATCAACCCAGACTTACCGCCACACTGTTTTTTTCGCTGAGACATTGTGGTCACTGAAACATTTCGGTCATTTGTCTCACAGTTGTATTAAAACTTGCCATAGCAGCGTTCATTAGTCTGTATTTTAGAACATTCTGACCGAAATGATTAATTTTTTTCGGTCATTTCAAAATCATTTCGGTCCATCACCGAAAAATAACAACCGCACATATTGACTAATGAAACTTTAACGAAGCAGGAACAGACATTTGGCAATGACATTAATCTTAGCTCACACCAAAAAGCCATCCAACATAGACGAAAAAGTTGTGCTTTCTTTTTGTTTCTTCTATGCAAATTTGCTGAGAAACAAAACTAAGTGTAATTTTCCAACAGATACAGTAAACTTTTTGAAATTAGTAAAACGATTTTGTTTTAATAGTTAGCGGTATGAAGTTCAAACTTAGTCCTGGGTACACAAAATTGTTTTGATTTGAATTTCGGTATCTCGGTGGAAATTTTCAAAGTATAAAAGAGGGATCTCAATGCATTGAATTTTTAGTTCATCTCATCCATTTCTTAATAGCTCACATGTGGCCAGGGGCGGAGCCAGACATTTTTATTTGGGGGGCCACTGGAGGGGCCAGTTTTGCAACAAGGGGAGCTGTCAATGGTCTGTGTAGGACTTTCAGAAAGAGACCTACAAAAAGTTTGGGGGGCCAGGCAAAATTTTTTGGGGAAGTGGCCCCCCTGGCACCCCCCTAGCTCCGTCCCTGCATGTGGCCTTGTATGTAACGGGCTTATTTTTTTGTTTCTTCATCGACGAACGAACAGAGAACTCTGAAAGTGCTTTTCATTTGCATTTCCCACCTCTGTCATGTTATGCAAAGCAGACAATGTGTGNCACCATTTAAAGCAAATCTTACNCTGACTAAGCTACAGNTTTCGGTTTAAAGGATGTTTAATCATCAGCATGTCTTTCACTATATGCGAAAGAAATCACGTGAGAACATGAAGGCCATCCGGACAAAATCATTTATTACCTCACACGTCGTCCTATGTTAAACTCTACAGAGAAGCCGCAGAAAGCGAAGTGTCGCTTGCCGACGAGATTAAAGCGAAAAGGGATGAAGCAGCTGACCTGGTATGATAACTTGTCATCAATGATGGTTTCTTGACCTCTGCTTATTGTCGCACGCGGTTTCAAATGTTTTCGTGACGCTTGATTGTCTGTGGAGAAGCACCGATATTTCGTTGTTGGGAATCGGACAGGTTTGGGTTGTATCAGTGATCTTTACCAATGTAGCTATCGTGCCGGTATGAAAATTGCCCATACTGCTGATCCTTCAATGCTAAAAGCCGGGAAGTTTGTTGCGAAGACCATTTCTTGTTATAGAAACAAGTTTGCGCAAAACGGTGTTTGCGGCAAATGCATGTTTTGCCAGTATATAATGTTCTTAGTGCGATATGTAAGCGAAGTTTTTTAGAGAACTGCTAACGGTCTACAATGTGAAGTGCATTGAGAGGACTCAGCATGGATTTAGTCGCTCATCCTGTTCAGAGCCCAGTACTCCATAATATCATCAACGTCCCATCTCAATGCTAATGGCCTCACCGTTTAGTATTATGATACAAAATTTTAGTTTGTGGGGAGTTGTGTGGTGTAATTCTGTTGTGCTCATTACTGTATTTCGCATTTTGGAATGTTTAATGTTGACACCTCAGTTCCACTTTTAAATCCGTCAGTGTGGTCAACATTATTGTGAATAATCTTCGCTCCAGTTCACTGCAACCTTTGTCTTATATACAAAAATTATTTTTAAAAAA
>JGI24158J21664_10003412_pt1 | contig 19909 bp, 16 predicted proteins | sample Ectturendosymbi3_FD_21664 | JGI IMG/M metagenome (IMG submission 21664) | reverse complement strand
TGCGAATGACGATACAGCTGTGGAGAGGATAACTGCTATGTTCCTCCCAGTGTTGGTCATGTGCTAACACCGTTTCTGTAATGTGCGCTGATGTATAGCTAACCACTTCTTGTGTTTTTGTGTCTGTGATATGGACCATGAGTCCGCAATAAAATAACATTATTATTATTATTATATTAGCTACTCATAGTAAACAGAATGAAATTTTATGATTAGTAAATATTCTTCAATAGATTAATTCAAAGCTTTTACTCACGTATTTAGCGACAATAACAAAATGCTTATTTCTAAAATAATTTTATCTCGCTTCTTCGCCATTGTTGACAACCAAACTTCATTCACATTTTGTCAAGGAGTCGGAAAATTTGGGATGCTAAGAGTTGGACATTTTACCTCCGACTCCACAACCCTGCCTAGAGGTGTGTGGTTATGTGTCTGCAACATAGGCTGCTACTCCTTTGGACAACTCGTATTTTCTCTTGTCTGATTTATGACCTCAAACGACGGTTTCCACTTAACCATACGAGCCGCAATTGCTCAAGAGCTAATTACCGGCGGAAATACGATGAAACTGCGAAAACTATAGTAGGGGAGATGTACTTGTCCTTCCCGGATCTTGTGTTATTTTACGCCACGAAAAAATGTTTGAGAAAAATTGTATTCACGTTGTAACAACAAAAAATTGCAATTGAAAGGGCAAGCAGTGTTCTGACCTGTAACTACTTCACCTTTCCGTTTAAAATACAGCTAATTCTAGTTTTATGGCACTTCAACCCTCAACGACGCGTTTTCAGTTCAGCTTCTTCATTTTTAATGAACCCTGCTTGACGTAAAAGCTTCCACAATGAAACCATAAAACACAACTCGCACGTCCATTATTGCGATAGCTGGCGTTTGGCCTCAGGTTGTTTAAGAAAATCTAATGTCACCCTATGTGTTATGCACAGGGCCTACGAGAGGGGAGTACATCATACCCGAACCCGGGAGGATGAAAGTTGGCACGCTTAAGTTTTTCTGTCAAACGCAAAACTACTTGTGTGGGCCAGTTGGCAGTATGCAATTAATCTGTTTCTGAGCTTAGCATGGTAGCTTTTTCAGGTCTATATGTATTCTGATTACTATACAAACAAGCTATACAAGTTTCGGCGAGGTTCCTTTAATTTCAGGGGGCCGGTATCGGTCTTTGTACCCCCTATTAAAAGTTCTCTAAGGTCTGGTTATGCACCGTCCTCTCCTGTAAGGCAACCCTGTATTTGCAGCACTCCTTTGCTTATTCCATGGATTAAATTAATTCACTTAAACCTTGACATCTTACTACCTTGACGCCGAGTCGTACGATTCAAATATCACGTTATTGTTCACAAAGCACACAGGAAACGGTGTGCTGAGAACAAATTTTTACAACAATCCGGCGGATTGATCAATGTGTGTCCAACCGTACTGGATTAAAAGGTGTTCGATTGACTAACGCAGTAAAACCACACTCATTTTTCAAGTTTTGATGTGGCATCCCTTTTAAAGAGCTACATTTGTGGTCCACGCAGAGAAAGGTTCTGAAGCGTAACTGGACTTGAATTTCAGAACCTGAACGGCAGAACTTCAGAAAATATTCTTAAATCCCGAGTCCGCGAAGATAAATAAAGAAAACGCATACAGATGCACTTTTGATATGATCTTCCTCTTTGCAAGTAGTTTTTCTGAAGAACGGATACACGGCACTTTTCACCCTTGACCAGCAGAAACCTCTAAAAACCGTGAACTTTCCGGTTTGTTTTAGGATATTTTCAGATAGAAAACTCAAGATATAGACAGTTACACGCGGTTTAATGGGGTTAAAACGCCACTTCATCTGACATGCATTTCTGATGCTGCACCAACAGTTCACGTACATTCCGAGAAAAAAAGATGTCTCTCAATTAGAGTGACTTTGAATTCCCTTCCAGGTTTGGGTTCCATGACCGGCGGCTGTCATGTTCCATTACAAGCCTGTCGAAGAGGTGGAAATACCTGTCGTAAGGTCGGGACAGCCCTCCTTGGTTTAAGCCAGGAGTCTCAAACTCAAATTGCTCTGAGAACCAAACGAGGACTTATGAAATAACCCGAGGACCGCATTATGACGCAACAATGGCGGTACCTGAACCTTACTGGAAACAGCTTTTACACCTTATTTCCTGCGAAACGTAGCATGAGTTCTAGGCGAATCATTTGTAGCCATCTCTACGTTCGTCTGAAAGAAACTAGTTCACTCGCTAGCCAAGCACTTGTAAACACGGGCGAATAAACTAAATGGCCTTAATGTTATTTGAAAACTCACAAAAAGCATGCATTACGGGCAGCACAAAACGCCCCCCGCGTGTTTCAGACCCCAGGTTTTAAGCTGGACAGCACGCGTTTTGTGAAAAACTAAAGACAGAAGCACAACTCCGCAGCCTGCGCACTCTGAAATTAAAGCTGCTAATTATACTTTCGCTTCAGATAAGATAAACGCGAAGGACAATCCACCCTTGCTGTCCTTTACAACTCATGCTGAGGTGAAGCAGTGCTACTACTTACGCAATTGTCGTTTCGCGCAAAGTCTTTCTCATTCCTTTGCCGTAAAAAGAGACTGTGACGTCAATCACCAGCATTTTTAATAACAACGCCGAAGATCATGTCGGGCGTTAAAAGCACGTTAAGAAAAACGGCGCGAAAGATCAATCGGAAATCAAGCGCGGCTTCAGCCAGGTCAGATCAAAGGACGCTGTAAAGGTCTTTGAACTTATACAAGTCGCGCAGCGCCCGGTCGGGACCGCAACGACATTAGCGAAAGAAAAGGACGACAGGGCATCGAGCGCATAGCAAGCATGACACAATATTTAAGCACGCCGAAAGACGACTATGGCAAGGAACGTTGCCAGTAACGACATTTTAACAAAAAATTGAATTTTTTTTACCATTTTACCGCTAGTGACGCACTAAACGGCAACCACGCTAGTTTCGATGCAAATCTATTCACTGAATCGTTTCCTTCACGATTCAAGCTGACCGCTTCCAACATCACCGATACGAAGCGTTCGTGAATGCAAAGTACGTCACAATTGAATCGTCCGCTTCAGAACGCGCATGACTAACGAGTTGGTGTACTTTGCGCCCAAACCACAATGCTGGCAGGTCCAACGACGGCTCTTGGCGCGCATGATGGCGAAAACCTCTTGAAAGTAGGAACAAGGATGTTTATGAGGGTTGCACGACAGTAGCTGATCACAGTGCGACGTTCAAAGGGTTGAAAACCCGATGGCACGAACGCGAAACCACGGAAGGTGACAATCAACGAAACCAGACAAATGGCACAGAATTTCTCATCGAGTGCTTTTCCGAGTACTTTTGGTATTTGGGAGAAAGTAGTCGTAATTCACATCTTGACATCACGGCATTTGCTAAACGTTGAAAATTCGAATTGGATTGAACGGAAGAGAAAAGCGATTTGCGCAAAAATCAGTTCTTTTTCAAAAAATTTGTTTCACGACCGCACTTCTTGCAAAACTGAGACAAATTGCTAGCTTGACAAACGTGCAACCGCGCGTTAAAAACTACTGTACTCTGATAAATAGGCTAGTGATTCAGTAACAGTGGCGACATGGACCGAAAATATCTCATACAAACGCGCAATATCAGGCGGGTTGGAAGAAAACTTTGCTTGACCCGGCGTCGTACGTAGTCTTGTTTTTGCGATGGTGGGCATGCGGTGTAAAATGCATGGCTGAGTGCGAACAATCAACCAATCGCACAACACAATGCATTCACGTCACCAGATGGAGCGCTGTCATGGCAAACAAAACAAACACTTTGAAAATTGCGCAATCAAGGTTTCATGTGTATTCAGGACTGATGTTCTATTGTTTCACTGTTATCAACTGCACATTAAGCCGGCGATGCAAACATGATCAGAAAAAAATGTTGCAACTTGCTCACAAAGCACATCAAATGTGCCTTGCGATTTTTCGCCAGAACGAAGAAAAATGCTTGCAGTATTTGCCACAGTAGATACTTGAAGCAAGACAACGAACGACAGTGGTGATGCTCATTCTCGCTCGATAGTACATCACTGTATTATTCAAAGGTTATTAAAGTACAGTTAATTACGAGTGGCCACGTGTGAACGAGGTACCTACTACAGTGTGACATCTTTTACAGGTCAAGGTGTGGCGAACGGTGAAAGCTTGGCAAGCAGAGCGCGTAGGCTAGAAAAGCACATAGGAACGACACAACACAAAACAGGGGTGATCTTACAAGGCCACGACTCACACCGAGCGATGCCAAAACTGACGGAACGCGCGATTTACAGCACTGGAAACAAAAACAAAATAAAAAAGAACAGTACGAGAAATGAAATAAATAGAAGTGCAGGCGGACATTCACTGCGAAGTTTCTGCATTGACAACATCCTTCGAGTGGTTGTAACGTCCTGAATCTTTTCCAATAAACAGATCTTGCGTTTTTGTCCGCTCTCAGCAAATATTCGGACAGAGAAACGAAACATTTCAAACCAACGGCTTGGGTTTCAAAACCAACTGCACAGTAATAGGAAGGTAACGTTTGTCACTGAAATCGTAAACAAGAGTCGTGCAGAAAAACTTTACTACAGTTTCAAGATGCTGGAGATAATAACTGTTTTACTTGTGCTGGCATTGTCGACGTTCAGCAAGAAAGAAAGAAAACTTTTCAGCATTGGCATGAGGGTTCCTGGTGTAACTTTGTGTGGTCATGCATAAGCGACATCGACTGCCTGTTAAGCTTCGCACCTGGGTTCAGGCGTCAACCGACGACAGTTTCGATATGCCGGGACACACACGAAAGCAGAAGTGAGATTATTCCCACGTGCAAGTAGAATTAATTATTCTTGTGTAAAAAAACATTGCGTAGCTAAACCGGCGTCTGATGAATTGAACTTAGAAAAATAGCAATTCATCCGCGCAGCGCAGAAGCTCGCGCGCGAACAAACTCGAAATCAGAAAGCTAGCAACAATCTCAAAGGACACGAATCAAAACTCGGAAAAGCTGGAGTGCATGATGCTGTGGGCGAGGTTCTCCGCGTAGTGAGCTACGCCTCCTGCAAGGCGCACGATCGACTCGGACTGGCGACGAGCGGCAGGAACTTCGTAGACAGTCGGCGGAATGCGCAAGATGTGCGGACACGATCCAGATCTCCGGACTCGGGCGTCGGCTGTGATTGTGCGCGCAAAACAACAAAAGAACGGTTGCGTGGTTGAAGCTGTGAATCTTTCAACCAACAAGAGACCAAAGCACAAGGATTTGAGAACTTTTTAAAGCGAGGCATACCATTTTAACAGATCCTACGCAACAAAAATCAGAACTGTGATTTTGAATAAACCCTATGCGAGATCCCTGGTCGACCCTGGACTATGCTAACCTGCGCCTTTCAGTACAATTTTTTGGAAGGAATTGTTGGCCCGCGGGCACTTTCACATGTACAAATTGGGCCCTCTTTTGAAAAACTTCTGTACATCCCTGGTGTATACGATATCCTCACGCTGATAAAATCAATATTTTTGCAATGCTGTTCTTTCGTAATAAACCAGCAATGCTATTCCTTCATAATTATACTATTCTTCAGCCATTTCTTCTGCGAGAACTGCCCAGATTTGCTCAGGTAGTCGCACACAAACGCAGTCCTTCTATTCGTACCACGGTTCTCTATTTGCAGCGTATCTATGCAAAAATGGCCTATTTTTTTCAAGTTTAATGTTGCTTCAATAGCTGATGCCTGCCTGGAATGGAAATGCAATTAGTGAAAACAAGAATGAAACACGGACAACTACTTTTTGCCAGACTCGAAAAGCATCCAAAACGAAAAGCAAGTTTCCAGCACAGTCCGTGGATCTGCAGTAGGCCTGCATACGGTTTTACAACATGAAGCTGTTTATCATCAGTTTATTTTCGGAAGTATTGCCCTTGATTTTAAAGTAATTTGATAGTATTGAACCATAACGCAGCATGCAAAACGCTCGAGCAACAGTGAATGAAGACCGCATGGAGTCCCTGTTTTCTTGCAAACTGACAGCCACCTTCTGCCGCCTGCTGGCATGAATTGGACAGATACCGTAGAGAAAAGCTCGCCTAACTCCGGTCATGCAACTGCAAATTTTGAAGGAAGTGTTTCACCGTAATTTCCTGCAGAGACTATGAGATACATGTCACCGCGATTACTGGAAAAACCCAGAAGTTCCCTTGATCCCTTTCAAACAGGAAATATATTTTTATTAGCGCTGAGCTTTCAATGTAGATCACTATACAGCACAAACCTTTCTGCAGTAGTGAACCTTTACGAGTTAAGGTTAATGTATTGTGATATAATGTTCGTTAATGCACTGTGATATATTGTTGACTTAATGACCACGAAATGCGAAATGGCATGTTGTTTTGCAAAAATTCATCATAAAATCTCCCAGGATTTGTACGCTTTTTGCCTTGGCACAGAATTTTATTTGAGCTGTTGCTAACCGGCAACACTGTGAAACCAACGGGTCAAAAAGGTCGTGCAGCCACCACGGATGGAAATTGGGCATGGAGAGAAACCATATCAAAGGACCAGCACAAGCAACTAATGCCAGCGTTGCATCAACATCAATGGTCACCATTTCGCAAGGACCAAGTCTCAACAGAGCGTTTAAGCATGCCAGGTTTTCTTGCCCTGGAGCTTTTATCTCAACTGATTGGTGCACTCCTCGAAGATCGACCGCCATTCAAACATGCAGGAAACTACACCAGATACTTCTTGCACAACAAGGTAGTTTGCAAGCTTTTTAGCCAATGCTTCCACACGACAGTATGCAAAACAATTCGATACAAGTTTCTTTAGTGCCATAAAAACACCTAGGAATAACAGCGCTTTTCTCAGAACACCATACTCCTCATATGCAACACCGGACAAATTTTTTGAGGAAAGGAACAATTTGCATTGGGCAGAGAGTAAAACTTTTAAACTCCGCTGTTGAAAGTCGGGGTTCGTGTTGTCAAAGTACTGCCTCAATCCTAAAATGTATGTATTAGTCATAGTACTATCAAGCAAATGAGCTCTATTTTACCTCAGGTAGGAAATTTGAAGATGCTCCGTGAGGTTGAAGCACAATGGAATAACACATCTGCCTTCTGAGACAACTTTTGCCCCGCAGTGATCTAGCTGTTTCAACCCTCTGGCGATGGATGTGACACTATATTGACAGAAACTTTATTGGACCTTGATCATCATAACTCATGAACCGAAGCAGCTACATCAATATCTTAGTCAATGCTGGAAAGGAAAGGGGAAGAATTGCGCATATTATGATGTAATCTTTTACGCATCACTGTGACCAGTTGCGGTGGAAACAGTAATGACGTTACAATGGGATAACGTGCAAATGCTAAGAAATGGGTATATATATATACTTTTGTTTATCACAAAGTGCATTAATAATCATGTGCAAGGATGTTTCGTTGTCTCTCTGCCACACACAATTCGTGAGTTTTGACCAAGATTGTGAGCCTGTGACGTCGCTAGCTCACCTTCAGAGCAACGTACGAGTAAATAGTTTTCCCATCCTCAAATGGGTTCTAGGTCAGCGTGGTCCACTTGCAGCCTGCGGGCCAATTGTGGTCTGAGAACTCGATTTCCGGCCCGCCAATTAAAATCTTTTTATTCATGTTGATATGTCTCAGACTGACAGTTTGGAAACAGTTGTAAAAACTTTAAAAGATGAACAGTCGCAAAAGAAGAAAGTTGAAAGAAAGAGCGTCTCTAAAGGACCACTTTGCGAACAATGTAAAACCTCTGTTTAGTATACCAGAAAACAATTTCAGCTGCAAAAGATACAACATTAAGTATCATTACGAGACTGTTCAAAAACATAAATTTGTGTAAGAAACAAAGGAAACGAAAGAAAGAACTTTTATGCACAATCTCAGAAACGATGAGGAGAAACAAGTGGATGCGATGTTTAATATCATGAGCGATCACGGAACAACCTTGCAACGTCATACGAAGCCGCACTCCTTGCAAAGAGAAGTCGTTTCAAGAAGGTGAATTCGAAGGATTGCGCAACTAATGGCTGAAGCCTTTGGGGAAGGAAAAGTTGTCTCGCCATAGCATACAATGGTAAGGAAAGTTGTTTATTTAGGCCAACAACCTGTTTCTAGTTAACTGAAAGCCTGGATGAGCAAGTGCAGGTACCTCGGTTGCTATGGATGAGCACTGATGTGACTGATACCAGTCAGCCAATGATATTTGCTCGTCTAGTTGACGAGGATTTCGGTATTCACCAAGACTTGTTTAATATTAATCCATTAACAGATGGTACGAACGAAAAGGTTCTGACAGATATGAAGCTCTGAGCTCCGTTGTTTTCGAGTTGTGATGTTTTGAAGTATTCTTGCATATTAACGGATGGCGCTAAGGTCATGGTGTGAAGCAAAACTTTTTTGGTGGGGCTGCTGAAAGAAAACGGAAGGAAATGAATAACGCTGCATTGCACAATCCATCACGAAGCGCTTTGCGGAAAAGCAATGAAACTGATGGAAGTCAGGCAAAATGTTGTCAGATGGTCATCCCTAACAAGAGGTAATAAAAGCCCAACATCATCGAAGATTCGTGGCATCTTTGGAGGAGATCGATGCTGAATTAGTGGACTTGCCTCTGTATGCGAGTATCAGATGATTGAGCACAGGCAAGGTGCTGAAACATTCCTTTGGACTGCGCAAAGAAATTCTTTTTCGTAGAACAGCGCGTGGACAGCACATATACTTTTTACTTTCAGCTGCAAAGCCGTGATTACATTTTTGGTTTAGCATCGAGGCCAACTTGGAAATAAAACTTCGCACATTTGTCTTCGCGTGGCCTCAACCACAGTTCCCGCGGGTAAAAAAATCTTTTGTTAAAAAGCACCTCGACCGCACATGTCGCATGAACCAGCATTAAATGTCGTGGTGATGTTTTAAAATAAATTGTTTCTTTCAAATGTTTGGTGTTGAAATTATGCCCAGAGCCCGGGACCGAGTTTGTGGGGACGGGGGGCACATGGTTCCCCAATTTTTTGACAAGGGGGACACAATATCTAATGCCCCCCATTATTTTGTGATAAAAAATAATGCAGTTGTATAAATTTTGTGGTTAAGATATCCAAGACGCTGATAACTGGTGCTTTGGATAAAGAGGTTATCAAAGACTGTCCAGAACACCGTGACTATGGCCTTGAAATACAATTGCCAACGCATGTTCATCACCACAAGAAATCAACCTTAGCTGGGCACCTGAAGGTATTCCGTGAAACGGAACCAAATGTAAGGTGCATGTTTCCTGCAGTTGAAAACTGCAGAGGATACTTTTAATATCACCTGCAAGTTCTTGTGAACCAGAGCGATCCTTCAGTGCCCTAAGCAGGTTGAAAACATGACTGCGCTCTACCATGACCCAAGTACGCCTGAATCATACCGGTATTTGTCGTGTACATATGAATATATTAAGTGGATTATCCTGCCAAGAAATTTCTGACATCCAATGCTACAAGGTGCCGGCGTACTTAATAGACTTATGGGTCATTGTGGGACGCAGCCCATGCCAGTTAATGGAATTTGAGATACATGTTCATAAATTCCACTCTACTTCTAACGTATTGTTTGTTTTTAAAAGAATAATTGAAGTGTTTTGTTTGTTTTATCTACTTTGACAACGAAATGCTCAAGTGCTAATACTAAAATTTTGTGTACTTAGTAAAGAAGCAAATATCTAGTAATCATTGTCAACTGCTAGCACAGTACTATGGAACTGCCAAAGCCAGGGGGAGCTTGGGCCATGGTCCCCAAAATATATCATTTCCATAATTTTTATCTCCCATTTTGCCAATTTTACGAAAAGGTCGTAATACGGTTGAGTGGACATGGTGACGTCACCTAAACGCAAACAATTGTTTGTCCCCAAAGTTTTCCAGCAAACTTGGTCCCTGCCTGGAGCCAAACGCATGACTCGATGGATGTGTCTTCGTGTAGCCGGAAAGATTCGGGTGTTGAGTGCAGATTGCAAGCCAGAAACAGGTTCACTTGTTGAGAAATGCATTCTGTGTCTGACGCGGAACACTGCGCAGTAGTAATTGAAAATAATTGTTCGGTATGACGCGATCGATGTGTCAGGCGCGGTGATGTGCACTTGCGAGCGAGTGCACAGAAAAGCGCAAAGCTTGCTATCAAAGGCTTTGGCAGACCAGCGCGTCTACGACCTGGGGCACTACGCAGAAAATGTAACCACTTGCGGTCAGAACAAACACAAGTGGTCATTTTAAACTACACGTTGTCAGCAATGACGAACAGGCCTTACAAATTAACAGAATTTCCATGGTTTCCTTTGTCGCACAATTATCATGTGGCACGTAATATAGGCGTCTGCAAGCCATATGATGTGGTTTTACATCATGAGGTGGTTTTACATTAAGAGAGCGGGCGGCGACCACAACAGCGGCATCAGATAAAGCAAGCCTGTTATTCTCGGGCTACTTTTCTCGAAGCAGGCAGGGAACAAGCCACCATCCCGAACTTTTTCTGTAGGCATTCAGTGATGGGTGATGGACACAAAGTTCTGGATTTGCAGAAACAAACAATCTATCAGAGTGGCCTTAAACCAGCTATGTCCAACCAAACTTGCTCACTGAGCCAAAAATTATGTCACTATCTCAACCAGGGCCGCACATTGAATGGCATATTAATGAGGGCTGCACATTGACTTACTTTAATCTTAGCAAGCAAAATTCAGTTTAGGCTAATGTACTGAAACCGTTCGAATCCTAACTGCATTGGTAACGATTGTTTGGCACCTTTAACAACGAGTTCAGCGTGATTTCATCATTGGCAAGTTTAGTACCAATGCAGTGCTTCTCAACCTTTTAAGGCTTGTGGCACCGCAAAGTAGGAAAATATAATTTGCGGCACCCAGTGGAGAGCCCACAGCAATTTGCTTCAAGGTTTGATGACATTTTGAAAATGCTATTCTTAATGATGTATGGAAAAACGCATTAGCTCGCGGCACCCTTGACTGCCGTAAATGGCACCCCGGTCGGGAACCACTGCGCCAATGGAACAAGGGTAGATATCAGCAAAGTAGTGAAATGTTTTGCATCAAGGTGTCAATGGACACACGGAAATCTCCCAGAACGCGGTACAGCCGTGATAAAGTGACATTGACGGTCACTTGAATCATAAATGTCACATTTAAAATTATCAAAAAAAGGTCAGGTTGTCAGGATGTAGGCTACTTGCACGACAGCGAAAACCTGAACTGGACCGCGCTGGACAAAGCTGCTTTAAAGAAAGAGAATGTGATTTTACTAGATCACAAGCGTTAGTGTTTCCAACCCGGGTTTTCCCGAACACGAAACCCGTTTTTTTGGCTATTTTCTACTACCCGAAACCCGTTTTTTTTCAACTGCTAAACCCGGGTATTTTAAAAAACCTGGAATTGCTGTTGCATTCAAATATTAGTAATTCTGATAACACCAAAGTTGCAGATTGGCGCGTGTAACGGTCAAATTAGCACGTTTGATCTTTCAACTATTATCTTGAGGCACGAGGTGCGGGTTTTGCTCGGTAACCATCGTACGTTTGTTATTGATCCGTTTATATTTTCGTTCAATTAACCTATTTAGACGAATCGTGAGGTGATTTGGCACATACTAAGTGTCTACGTGAACTTTAATTTTTTCGCCAACCCAATTAAATAACTACCACGTTTGGTAGTTCTTCAAAGGTATGCCGTAGTTTCGTAGTTACTAGTTAGTTCATTTATAAGTTGTTACATGTTAGTTCATACACAAGCTGTGATTCTTTACAAAATCGATTTGTTGCTTTTCAGTTTGCAGTAATTTCTGCAAAATATTTGGCTTTCCTTCAGAAGCGACTTTAAGTAGATTTTTAATCATACGCATTCAGTTTAAAGACGTTAGTAATCAAAGAAAATGAGAAACTTAGAGCCATTTCTTATAAAACAACGCTCAACCGACAACAAAGCGCAATTCGTGCTCTGTGAGACAAACGTAGGTGGTTCAAACACCGAAAGTTTAATCAACCATTTGAAATCAAAGCACAGAATCCATGTAATCCTTGAGAGTGAAGGCCACAAAACTATTCCGGAACAGGAAGAGATCCGATCACAAATTGTGAAAAAGGAAATGAGCCTGTTTGAGGCTACTAAGAAGAGGTCAAATAACCTAAAAACACTGTTCCATGCCTTATCAAGTGTGTTTCCATGCCTTATCATGTGTGTTTCCATGCCTTGTCAAGTGTGTTTCCATGCCTTGTCAAGTGTGTTTCCATGCCTTGTCAAGTGTGTTTCCATGCCTTATCAAGTTTCAATCAAGGCCAAACCAGAGGAACCAGAAAGGGCTATTTCAGCCACGGAGCTATTTGTCGCAAAATTCAGAAACAGACTGAATGATGAAAGTGAGCTTTGATTGTCATACGTCAGTACTATAAACATCATGGAAAAACTGTGCCTAACTTAATTAATAATTCGCTAATAAATTGTGGAGTGGCCAACGGTAGTAGTTTCACGATGATATTGAGTTTTTATCGCTCAAAACCGCATTCATTTCAAACCCGAAAAAAACGGGTTTTCCCGGGTTTTTTTTGTCAGCTTCCCGAAACCCGGGTTTTAAAATTTTGCCCCGAATTGGAAACACTAACAAGCGGCTTTCAAACGTCTAGATGGGATTACTAACATATGGTTTGTTGCACCTCCCTGTGATAGACCATCGACACTGACAGCTTTCCTGCAACAAAACGTTTGTAGAGTTCATTTGCAATGATGAGCGTCGGAAGAGGGGCCTTCCCCTTAGATTTTGAAATTTGATATTTTCCTATTAACTGTTCAGTGGAAAAACGTTTTGCTTTTAGTTTCAAGGTGATAAAAAATATCTGGCTGACTTTTACGGTATAAGGTAATTCGGTGTTTGTATTTATTATAATGCGACACGTGTTAAACAAATGTGTAAAACCAGGTTGGAAGAAAGAGGTCACCGAGCACGACATTGAAAATCTTGTTTTTGTTTCTTTTGACATCAACACCGGTGCAAAGTTTTGATGCATAGGTTTCCTCTTAAATATGTTTCCTATTCAAATTTAATGAATGTAGATTAATATTCTATGGTGATGGAAAGCAAGCAAAATGCAGACAAACAGTACCTGAATTAGCACACAAACGACATTTCAACGTATTGAGTAGCTACAAGTCTGCAATCTAGTCAAAAGCAGTCAGGTGTTGTCAGTGTCATTTTACCCATTTTTTTGCATATCGCGCTGCTTATTTATCCTCTGCCCTGGTATCGGCTCACCCAGTGGAAACCCTGACTACATCTCTCTTGACCGGCAGCACTCCTAGAAACGTGGACCCAACTCGCTTCATAATAATTCCAAGGTTTATCTGCATCACCAAAATTTCGCGTACTGACAAACGTACGTTTAGGAGCAGGCAAATTTTTGAGGGTGCGAAGAATTTATGCCCGAATTTTCCCAAACTTGCCCAAAACGTTTTTGTGTGACTTCGCCTACAAATTATCTCCCACAACAATCATGAAGACCGTTTTTTGGTATGACCTCCAAAAAAGGTCTTTATGTGTTTTTCTCCAAATGTTGGGGGCCATTTTTGCTCTGATTTTCAGGGATTTTGCCCGGATTTTCGACAAATGAAAGCTTTTGGGAGTGCGCTGGCACCCCCGCCTCCTACAACGCTGATGACAACAAAGACAGTTGTTTTCGAAACGTCCAACATGATTAGATTCAATCATTGGCTTTTGCGTTAGTGTTAGAGTTTATCCGTTGCATAACACCACTTTTGAAAATCTTAACCAAGAACACTACAACGGGAAGATGCGTTTGCATAGCAAGTAAAAGATAATATGATGTAGCATTATCTTTCCCTGACTGGGCTTGATTTTCATCCACTTTTATTAGTAAATAATATTATGTGTGTAGTTTTAAAAATTCAGACGTCGGTGTCGAACAGTGTTAAAATTTATGGTAAGGCATTTCGAGAAAACAAAGATAATTTATGCGTCAGGGATTGGCCAGAAAAAAAAAACAAAGCGGCTTATTAAGCTTCAAAGCTGATATTTGGTTGATCGCAGCAAAGGATCTTACCAACGTCAAACGTGGCATGAACGTCTGAGACGTGAGGCTCATCTTCCAAGCGGGACAATGAATAAAGCAATTGATCGGCAAATTGATAGAGGCCTTTTTTCCAACCAGCATCGTCAACACCTGACTGAGGAGTGATGGCTTCACTGAAAGAGAAGCGTAGTGGCAGATCTATTCAATCACAAAAAATAGAACGCTCGTGTATCAAACGTTGTTGTCAATACTCCAAGGGATTAGCACAACCTGCTGCAGAATTGATTCAAAGCATAAACAGGACGGCTGAAATCATTATTCCGGAAGGAAAGCAGAAATAACAAAAATATCTAGGGCGTTCTTAGAATCAACACAGAGTCAAGCTGTACTACCACTTTGTCTGAAATATGTTGTGCACCTTGACCACAACAACAGTACAAAGGGAACTTACACACCGTTTATCAGAATCCTGATGCTTTGGAAAAATATGCAATATGGATGAACACCCAGACAAGATTTTCAAAAACTTGGCAAAGTTTGGAAGAGTCAATGCTGCTATATCAATTATTATTTGTAAAAAGAACAAGTTTCAAATACAGTTAATGCATTTTCGTCAAAGCCGGCAAAGGCCAATCTAACAACAAAAGACAGCGCATTAATGAAAGGGTTGCAAGATGCTTGTGCTGCAACCTGTCGGTCGGAACGGCGTTGAATGCGCAATTCACCACCAACGGGATATGCGCGAAGAATAGAACCCGTATGCAAGTGGCGCGAACAAGCAATAAAAGAGTGCACACGGCGCGTGATTTATTGCTTGCTGCCACAGTTTGAAGCTTTGTGCGCGTGCCGCCCGAATACTTATAGCGCAACACTTTCACGTCGACATATATAGGGGCTGACACCAATTTTGCTTGGCGCATGTCGAGAAGCTACGTGTTTCTACAAAAACACCAAGGCCACACAATTTCAAGTGCCAAGTTAATGCAGTTAAAATTTCTAATTTACAAAAGGTGACATTAAAGGAAATGGTAACTCTACCCAAACATTCAATAACAGCTAAGTGAATGGCAAACAATTAAAAAATATATAAATTTAACATCTGCATGAGAAAAGTCTACTAGGTGAGATACACAATATTGAAGTCAACCGTTGTATCTTTAAGCTCCCTTACCCAATGTACAGTTTAGGAATAAACCTCATTTAGCAAAGCACAATGTTCTAAACCAGTGGCTCCCAACCTTTTTCTGACCCCGTACCCCTTCAGCATTTCAACATATGAGCATGTACCCCTTAAATTTCTTATGACAAAAAGGCTGAGTAAAATAGCAATAATCTACTGAATTTTTAGAACTTCTAGATTTTTATTACTATAATGGTGACTCCGTTTTTACGTCTCAAAGTTAATTTGATGCGGCTGTATGAAATATAAACTAATATGATTTCTGAAAATAATATTCACTAATATGTGTATAAATATTTGGAAATAAATACAGTATTTATTTGATTTTTAATTATAAGCCACACTGGAACACAGGTTACCTGAGCCTCTGAGATACTTTCATACATAGTAACACGTTTGGTGTTTAATTGGTAGCCCTGGTAATGATGCTTACACTACTACAACAACTGCCTTCTGTTCATCATAATCTATCCTGTGACAAAGTGTGCACATTTGCACGTGATGCTGAAGAAAAAATGATAATGCAAATAGAGACTTTGGTCAACAAAACGTAGCCAAGAAAGGACTGAACATTATCTAGACCTTTCGGTAAGCTAAATATAAAAAATGTTTAAGCCACCCTCGACTGTAAGCCGCATGAAATGATTTAAAAAACATTAAGCTTTGGCTTACTATTGAATAAATACAGTAATATATAAATATATTTTCCCCTTCTATTGGTAACCTTAAACGTGCCCCTAGGGATACATGTACTCAGGTTGGGAACCCCTGTTCTAACAATGCACCAGGGCACAACATTCAACACCCCAGCACAAGCACTCATGTACACTTCATCTGCACAATGCCTTTGCCTTGCTGTGGTGTTATGTTATGCAGCTGTACAACTTGCAGCCACTGCTTGCTGAACTTTTTTCACAGCAGTCACAACCAGCATCCAAGTCTACAAAATGTCTAAACCATAGGTTCTCAAAGTGGGGTTTACAGACCCTCAGGGGGTGAAAAATTTTGTGTCTGGGGGTCCATCAACTGACAAAAAAAATTCAAGAAATTCAGAGTGATGAACAGTTTGAAAATATGTCCGCATCAAAGCAATTATACTAAACCTCTCCTTTGGACTATTTGCTGTTTTGTATTCCTGAGTGGTTCAATTTACTTGGCCGTTTTGAGCATAAGCGCCACGGCACTATCAAAGGTCACTGTTACATAGCTGAAGTTGGTTGTCAATCGTCATTGTTACTTCACAAATACAAAAATTAAACAGAACATAAGAACGACTACTTAGCCATCTCTCAGTATAAGCGCAAGTTTGATATAACCAGGGCTACCATACCATCCTTATTTGTAAGATTTTTCCTTTATATGAAGGGAACTGTCTTAGAAAACTTTATTGTACTTACTTTTAAGAAATGTACTTTTTTGGACTTGTGTCCTTATTTTATCTTATTTTCAGCAATAATGTCAGAAAGCAGGCTGAAGCAACAAATGATTTAGAATTTTATTTCTACTTTCCTGGGCAAAAGTTTAGGACCACCTTATAAAAAAGCAACTTTTTTGTTGACAGGTTGTATGAGGCTGACGTATTCATTTGCTAGTTTGTTACAATCACTTTTATTGGCTCACAGAAGGCAAGAGTACAATCTCATGCATGATTTTTACACATATGCTGATGTTTAAATTTTTTTAAATGTCAATAAATGTTGTTTTTTGTGGTCGTCTTTATTTTTTAGTCCAAATCGATGGTAGCCCTGGCTATAACCTGAGAGCAGCTATGTCCAACCCACTGTCCACGGGCTGCCTGTTGCCCAGTTGAAGGTTTTGTGCAGCCCAGTTCAGGTTTTGCTGTAGTAACAGTATATATTCTACATACTGACAACCTGCCTTGTTTTGATAATCTTGAATTTGTCATGTTTGATGCAGGTGGTCTTCAGTGCCACTTTATCACGTCTGTTAAGGTTGCAGTTAGGATTCGAACACTTTCAGTACCTTAGCCTAAGCTAAATTAATTTGCTAAGATCCAAGTAAGCCATTCAATGTGTGGCCCTCATTAATATATCACTCAATGTGAGGCCCTGGATAAGATAGTGACAAAATTTTTGGCTCAGTAAGCCATTTGGGTTGGACATAGCTGCCTTAGAGGCAAGAACAGATAGTGCTGCGAGCAAAAACAGCTGGACGGATGAGAGATCCACTTTTAACTGACCAAAACAAAGTTAATGATGAAGAAGATTTTAAAGAAACTCTTAGATTTGCGTGCGTGCTAACAGTGGACCCAAGATAAAATTCTCTTTAATTCTGCTGTCTTGTTCCTGGTCTTCTCAGCTACAAACTTGTATGACGGCATCGAAAGATAAGTCCCCTTCCTTTCACCACTACATATCAATGCAGTCCCATTGCCAAGGGGGGAATTGGTTGGCTGTCTTCCCCAAACAAACCCCCAAAATGAAATATGAAACACTATTAACCAGATAAGGTTTTGTCAATTTGTAGATTGTCATGTCTCCTGCACAAACGTAAAGCCCATATTCAAGATTTCTGACAATGGTTCTGGTATCAGCATTAGGTTGGCTGTTCAAGTTTGGGGTGAAAATCAAACCGAAAGATCGAAACACAATGGATGTGCAACTAGCTTTGTCCAAAATCAAGCGAACAATATCAAAACCTGTAGGTCCTACTTGCAGAATGTTGTCAGGAACATAAATCTTACTGAACCTCAGACGAGTCGGTTTTGGCGACAACAGCATGAGTTAAAGACTTGTGCATTTTGTTAATGTGTAGCCAATCTGTTGTTTATGCGTTGTTTACAGTATTTGTGGGTCCGCAAAAAATAAACGACTTAGGGGTCCACGAGATGAAGAAGTTTGAGAGTTTGAGAACCGCTAGTCTAAACACATAAACTTCACAGGTTTAACGTTGTGGCAAGTTGTGCACACTCAAACAACAGCAATGTGCAACCGATAAGAAAAGACTTCATTGTCACATGCCAACTTTTCAACTCAAGATGATAAAAATGAGACAGTAACATTAATACCTGGACATGTCAAAACTGTCACGACGATTCACTGCCAGCAAGCTTGAAGACAATGAATTAGTAGCACTTTTTAGCTTTGTCTGCAAAAAAGCATTAGTGTTAAGAATAAATCAACCAAATAAAGTAGCGAATTCTGTTATTATTTAAAATGCAGCTTAGCAAATCTGTACATTGAAGTTTTTTTGCACTAGAACTGACCAAAAGTGTCCATTTTTTATTCAACAGCGACAGTGACTTCCAAATATGCTAATGTCACAAGTCATATTAAATTCAACACAAAAATGGGTTAGTCACAAATAAATATTGTCAACATACAGTAATACTGCAACCACAAATACTGAGATATTGTCCCTGAAATTACATAGCTAGAGCTAACAAATTAAAAACAGAGTACATGGAATAAACATGCAGACGAGAACAACAAAACGTTATTGGCATTATGTTGCTTTTTCACCTCTCTAGATAAACTAATGACGCAATGTGAACAGCCTTAACAAAATGTGAAGATTTACAGTACCGCGGGGAAAATTTTCTTTTTGTGACTAAGGACATAAACTCAGTTTTCTACACAATTCGTAGCATTCTTTCAAGTGTCTTTATTTTAGGTTTCAAAACACACATTGGTTTATGCATTTTAATGGGGTATGAATGTATGCCTGTTGCCTATGTTCTTCCTTGTAAAATAGCCATGTGTAACATACCCAATGTTCCTTGATTGTTTGCACAACCAGGCAGTACCTTTGCATCACCCAAGCTTTACAAGGTATTCATGAATCCTAACATGACAAGAAGTCAAAAGCAATGGTTCCTGATGATATTGGAAATTTTTAGTATTAACTGAAAAATGACTTGAACCTATCCTGTAACACTGCACAGGATCAAATTAATCTGAAAAACCCACCAACACCCTTGCAGTCATAATTTGGCCTAAGAAAAAAGTTACCATGCCTTTTCAATACCACAGAAACACGAAAGCTAAGATCTTACAATAGGTAATTGTAAGTCCAAGATCAGGAGTCAGGACTGTATACGTACAGTATAAATTATATCATATCAACTTAATACCATGCTCCATACACGAAAACTTCTGCATTCAAAAGTCAGGGTAAAAAAAACAAAATTTGGTTAAATTAATATTTTGGGGTAGTTTTTACCCAAATTTAGTTTTTTTAGCCATAACTTCTGAACCACAAGCCTTAGAAAGTCAATCAAAGCTCAAAAGACTCTGATTTTAGCCTAGTTTCCAACAAAAACTTGAGCGAAACACTTTCCTTTTGTGGTTGGGACCCAGGCCTGATAACCTCAGCCAATAAGGCCTAAACCTAACCAACTTATGACATCACCCACAAAAAAAACTGAAACCCAAAACTTCAAATTTTTTTCATTGCAAACTAACCTTCAAATAAATTATATTTCACATTACATAAAAAGTCACTATGTTACTGCCTCACCTCATGCAAGCCATTATCAGGCCGAGCATTTAAACTCACTTTTAATACAGTTTTTTGAGTTTCAGGCAAATGTGCATTAGATGACGTAGATGTCACAGAGCTGATGATGCTGAAACATAAAAAAAA
>JGI24158J21664_10003411_pt1 | contig 19910 bp, 9 predicted proteins | sample Ectturendosymbi3_FD_21664 | JGI IMG/M metagenome (IMG submission 21664) | reverse complement strand
CTCGGCTTAAGCTTGCGGCTCAGGCCAGCACAGATGGTACAGGAAGATGTCATCATTTGCGCCCATTTGGACGGGTTTGGTGGGCCCGAAATTCCCAAATGTCAAGAACAGTTGGAACGATTTTTAAAAGGAGCTACTCCCAACCCGCAAAAAACAGAACAACGTCCCGCAAACATACCGCAGGGCTCTTAACAGCTGGGTTCTCTACACAGCAAGTGACGATCGGTGCAGGTAGAAATCGATTCAGAGTCTTAACTGCGTCGTTAAAACACGACCCAGATAAACAAAAGCGCAGATCTTAAAACTCTCCGGGACACACAAACGGCTTTGGATGCTGTTGAATCCAGGCAGGCCACAAATAATGACTGCCAGTTCGTTTGGCAAGTAAGTTAAAGAGCTTTTCAAGAGATTTGACGCAAATGTGGATTTCCTTGCAAATACAACGGATTTAAAGATCTAATTCAAAGACAAACAGTCGCGAGTGCTAAAGTGCGTTCCCGCATCACCTGCGCAATCCGGAAGGGACAACTACATGGTTGGTCAGCGCGCAAGCTGTCGAGACGTGGCAGCGGATTCCACAAGCCAGGTTTGCAGGAAGGTTTCATGACTTTGAAGCAGCGGTGGGGAAGCATTAATCATGACGGGCCGCATAAACCGCGGACTATCTATTCCTGGCGGTCCGGAAATATCAACCGGTTGTATCCTAAAATTCAACCTTCATCTCACTACGAGGGATGGAGACTTTTTTATTAACATCCTGCCTCAAGTACCTACTTATCGTGGTGTTTCATTTTGATGCGATGTTGTGTTCTAAGCTGGGCAACGAAAATGCTGATGATGGGGCCATATCAAATGTTGTCGCGGGCCGCGTTTGGCCCGCAGGTTCCCCACCCTTGCTTTAAACAGACAAAGCATTTGCTGCAAATCCCTGCCCAGTACAGAAGGCGTGACCTGACGTGAACTTGATCCTCAACGCCAGCACTACGTTAACCAAACCACCACTTCCGTTCAAGGAAATACTCTCCACAATGGAGTAAGCAAGGAAGGATCGGCAAAATTTTAATAGAGAATCGATTTCACGTAAAGCTCGGCATCCTCAGTCCTTATTTAAATAGAATCTTCTGCGAAACTGCTGAAACTAATTCCACTTACGTGTCAGTTTCACGTAAAATATGTCACCGAACACCTTTTGGCGCGCCCGTTTCACGTATAAGCTGCAACGTGGCAGCACACGCAGNGTCACAATCGCCACGCGCGATATTAGACGCGCGACCGGTCGACTCACCGACTTNCCGGGCGTGCAGATGACGTTTCCGGCGACCAGCTTGGGCTGCACGCGGAGTGGGGGGCCGGCGACTGCAATCAGCGGCTGTCCGACGTTCGCGCGATTGCTGCGATGGAGCAAATACAGTTTTTGTCGTCAATGTGCGAAGGTGTTATATCACACCTGCAGTCAGCTGTGCGTGATTATCTCTGTAGTAATAGGAGTTACCGTTTGTCATTTTTAAATGTTTTTTTGCATGAATTGTTCCTACGCAATCAAGAATATTAATTTCCAGACTTTTTTCCAGAACTTCCGCTTCTCCGAATGACCTACCCAGGTCAAATACAGACACCATGACAGGGGTCACCAACGTGGGTCCCGCCGGCACCGGGTCGCCCGCAAGGATCATGTAGGTCGCCCGCGGGCCTGTTCCGAAAATAACATCAGCATGATCAATGTCTTCACATTAACGAATATCAATACTAAAATAATTGAAAAAAAATTGAATAAAATTTTTTTTCAGAAGNGTGTATGAAACTGGTCGCNCTTCGCATTAATCGGTAAATAAAGAGTAGCTCGCAGTTTCANAAACGTTGGTGCCCCCTGCACTATGATAATTAAAACGATGAAAGTAAAATTACCGATCGTGAACGAAATGTTGTGAAAGTGCTTGTGAAAAGATCAAGTCTGGAAATTTTTTTCCCCAGACAACAGACTAAAAAAAATTTTCCAGACTGGGAAATGATAAAACGTCTTCCCATTTTTTTACCGACTCCGCAGGAACCATGTACATGATTGCCGCGGGACAAACAAATATCATTCGGACCTTTATTTCGATGGTAAGCACTAAGCAGTCCAACAAGCAAGACCGTGGTCAGGGCTGTTGAGTGATCTGGCAAGGGGGAAGTGCCTTTAGTTTAACCCAGGGTTCTCCAAACGTTTCTTGCCAGAGGGCCACACAAGCTATCACACAACAGTTCGAGGGCCGGACATCTTACGTAATATCATTGTTTCGGGATATGTTGCATTCTACGAAATCAACAAAACTGTTTTGTAAATTTATTATTTGTTCATTATTGACATGAAAATCTTTGCTGCGGGCTGAAATGGTTTCGCCGGGCCGGATTTGGAGACTTCTGGCTTAAGCCATAAGTTGACTGGATTCAAATTAAACATATGCTGGAAACGATGAAGTTTCGTCCTCACAGTGTACAAGGAAGTGAAACTACATTATAACTTTGGCCAGATCATGTAAATGTCACATATCTCCGAACACTGACTTTCACCATCACAACTCGATCATGAAGATCAGTTGAAAGGCGATATCTTGTAAAATTAGGGACCTTCCTGTAAGCTAATCCCCAAAGCTATCGCTTGTAACATGATCCCTTGCAAAAACGTGATGGAAACGAAGATAAGGACGTCGCAGATCTCTCTTAAGTCAATGCCTTGTTTGTACAACAAACAAGCCGATCGATAGAAAATTAGCCGTTTCACAATAACAGTACAGAACAGGGGTTCTTAAAGCATTGCCTCAATACCCCCTGGGGGAACGTTGGGGATATTCAACAATGTATAGACACTCCATCATTACATTCCTTCAAGCAACCTAGCAAAATTGAACCCACATGAAGATTGGTGCTGATGAATGTGATGCAGTCTTTGCATTGACCTTTTTCCTCACTACCGCAGTGATATTTCTTTACCAGTTGCTTCAGTTTTTACATTTTTTGTTACCTGCTCAGGTTTAAAAACGGGGTCAGAAACCACTGCCATTCCTGTCTGTATCGAATTTTCACCACCACCCAGGCTTTCTGGGACGTTTTCAGTGCAGAAACGGCTTTTACAACAATTCAGAAATTATTTTCAAACTTATCTGACACTAAAAAAGTTACTTGTGGAATGCCGAAAAAATTTTATGATTAATAAAACAAATACAGGTGCATGTCGAAAAAAACAGGTGTTAGGCAAATAAGTGACACAAAAACCACACGAAAAAAACAAAGTGCCGCCAGTACCCTTTGTTGATAGTAATATGTACAAGACTATGCCGTGCAGGTGTGCATGGAATAGTAGTACATGACGTTCGGACTTGAAAATTTATTTACTTTCAGCAAAATTAATGTGTTTTGTTACACATCAGGTGTGCTTCGGCAATTTTGGCGAAATTTGTTTACAATAATCAGTGGCAAACAAACAATCACAAACTATTTCGAAACTAAATGATTTTGACTATCCAAACCAATGTAACCATAGAAAACAACTTGAAGGTAAAAAATGTAATTATTTCACAAACAACCACAACCCACCTCCCCGACAATAACGCTTGAGGAACGCGTAGGGTGTTAGTGGCAAACTATCAATCACAAATTATTTAGAACAAAATTATTTCATTATATCAAGGCCCTCTGACCATAGAAAGTAAGTTGAACGTTGAAATAAATTTTATTAATACAAAAACAAACACAACTTTTTCACCCCATAACAAACGCTTTGGGTACGCGTGTTTTTATTGTACATAAGGTATCTCCAACCAAACCGAATTTTATAAATCGTGACAATTGGCGACAAACCATGGACCACACTGCATTAGGTAAGTCATTTGAAACAGTAAATCTCTGTGAAAAGAATAATAGCAACGTTCACGTGTGCTAGACCATGTGGTCTAGCACAGAATCTTCATTGCCACTTCGTTGCTATTGGAGAAAAGGCGGAATTCACAGATACACAGAAAATAGTACACCGCACTTTAGGCAGTTACTCTGAATGCATTTCCATTTGCACACCGGTGCTATCTTGACGTGCTTGAGTGATCTCTACCTTTAGCGCTGACAAGACTGCTTTGCTTTTGGTGGAATACGTCTCACAAAACAGAAGCGCAAAGCTGCTTTAGCAAAAGCGAAACTACAGTATGCTTTTTACGTTTTCGTGACTTGTCGAAACCACTGGCATGGAAAGCAAGTAGCTTTCTGCAACCTGTGTGAAGGACATGGGCTTTACAGTTCAATGTCCAACACCTTTCCTTTCGTGCCTCCACAATGCTGAATACCTTGAAGGTCTTAGGCAATGCTAAAAAATTTCAGGAAACGCATCATCTCGTGAAAAGGCGATGTGTCGAAGTTTCGACTGGTTTGACTAACAACAAAAGACACGATTCAGGCTGTCCAAGCAGCTACACTTCGCACTTGGTTTCGCCAAAAATGTCCAATGTCACCTGACAAAGTTCGGTTTCGCTTTGTTAACGCCAACTGTGTATCCGGTTACATGCATGACATTAGCCATTTTGTCACGAATGAAGTGACCACTGCCAAACCAGTCCAAATACACCCCCTTACTCAAAAACNGCAAAACCTATATGCCGATGTNGACAGCACTACTTTAAAGAAGCCTTCGAAAAAAATAGGCTACTGGGAAAATGGGTTTGATAAAAGCTTTTTNAGTCTTTTAAAAACTTAATTAAAAAATGACAGTCTGATTTGCCTCAGGTTACATGAGCAGCGTTAACTGTTGAAAAAGGGTATCCAAATTGAATCGAAATTCGAACTAACACCACAGCACTGGGANGCNACGAAGCAATCTGACATGCAATTTCTTTGTTCAAACGTAAACAAACTGTGCTGTCGCTCTGTAATGCAGCAAGAGGTCCGGCATAGTTCAGGGGGTAGTAAGACAGTAATCGACAATGCTGGTAAAAGCGGCGGTTACTCGCGCACAGAGCGAAAACGCAAAGAAAAAACTAAATATCCAATCAGTTCTCGTCACAAGAAGAACCGCACCTGGTCGTCGAAACCTGCAGCTTGCAACCGATCCTCCCGTTCACCGCCTGAGTCACGTGCCTCGTCACGGATGAGCTCCTCTTCGACTGTCCGACTTGTTGTTGAGCGCGCGTTGCTGGTAGCAGTCCAGTGCTCGCCGACACCTTTCCCACGACCTCCCCCCCACCAGCAGCAGGAGGCTGACCATCGCGCGCACGTGCCGGTTGGTCCAGAGCGCTTCCAGCCGTCTGCAACGCTGGCAGGCCTTTAGCGAGGGCCAAGACCGATTTCCGGACTATTCCGTCGACGGATTTGGCCGACTGCGAAGACCCCGCGTCCAACGTCGTTGCGGATACAGCGTCTGGGCCCAGAGGGGGGTCCAGCCGTTGTTCATCGATGCTGTGAGCCGGGCCGGGGTCGGACGGTAAGGGCAAGAACTGGCCGACAGAACTCGGCTGCGAGGTCGATATTTCGATGCTCCAGTTCTCTTTCTCTCCCGGAACAATGGAGGCAGTTGTGGTGGTGGTGGGACAATGGTCGTAAACAAACGACTGGTTCTCCACTTCCTGTAAAGAAAGTTCAGGAGAAATTTATCGGGCGTGCTTTGAGCTGGTAATGTCGGTCGCCACGCGCGCGCGTGAAAGCTCGAAGTCCGACTGTGAAAAGATGTCGGTGGATGAACTCTTAACGGTCTTTGACAAGAAAACGTGACTTAATATATAGGTTGTACAGACCAAGCACAGGCGCAAGTTTAGAAGTGAAGTGGTGTCCAAACATGAACCAACTGGAAAGCAACGAAATGACACTCCACACCTTTCGGTAACCACTCCAGTGATTATTTACGCAACAGTCACGCGGATGCGGGTGCGGCAAGTGTTCGCGGAACTTTCAAACAGGCTGCGTGGTTGCGTCAGCGCCCTGTGGAAGTGACATGCCTCGCCTTCTCGGTCCGTACTAGGCACTAAAGCGCGAATCCTCGAAACACGAAGAAGCAGGAAATGACTCGGGGCCGAAATTGCTTATAATTAGTTCATTACTTGTCGTAGATCGGAATTATTCAAATATCCATTAACCACTGAACCTCAGAGCGTGATGTTAATAAAAGCGTACAAGAGCAGGTGTTGGCATCACTTGACATTCCCTGAATAATCCTTTTCAACAACTACCTTCGACGCGTTCTGTTTCAAGGTGCTCGACAGCAGACTACAACGAAGTAATTTCTCCTGCTGCGGATTTGAACAGAGACCATGCAAGTGCCGCTACTGCTCGACGGTACCGAAGTGTCCTCAAAAGGGCGCAAGGACGCCGGATAGCTGTCTCGCGTATTGCACCACTCACGTGTCATGCGCAGCGCGTCAGCAACAAGACAATGTGCGCGAGGCACCGATTGCGTCATTGTTTTCCCAGCCAATGAGTGATTAGGCACTTTGCGGTATTCGGAATGCTTCAACTTTACAGTCGCACAGCACGACGAGTTTTTAGGTTAGAGAACCACGCGATCACACACTCGCAAACGTCGCCATCAGAAGGGTCGGACGCACCTCAGATATTTCGCGGACCAGCTGGCTCGTGTATTCATCCGCGTCCATCGTGGTAGGACAGAGACGATTGTTCTCTCGCTGCTTCGTCTCTGGCACCTCATCGCGCAGGCTCTCGATCACGCCTTCAAGTTCGTTGAGGTCATCGGCGAATGACGATTCCAGCGACGACTCGGCTTCTCGGCGAAAATCAGATCCTGCCCGAGGTCGAGTTCAATGGTTAACGCGCGTAATCATCATGAGCATCAAGGCTGCTATTTGAACAAGAGCTGCTCACGCCTAGGTTTTCTGTCGGTCATAGACCGAATCGCTTTTGAAACGACCGAAAAAACTTAATCATTTCGGTCAGAATGTCTGAAAATATAGGCCAGTGAACACTGCTACGGCGAGTTTTAATATAACTGTGGGACAGACGAACGAAATGTTTCAGTGACCAAAATGTCGCAGCAAAAAATGACGAAAACGCCTCAGCGAAAAAAACAGCCAAGCTGACGCTACTTAGAGGGTGAACACAGACGCAGAAAAAATTGAATTCGCTTCGAAATGTTGAGCGTACAATGTTGGAAATCACAAGAAGTTTTCAACCACCTCAAAACCGAATATTTACGATGCTGGTTGACACACGATTATCATCAGCATACAAGATTTTATTTGAATAAGAGCTGCTGATGCCTATCTAGTAGGTAAAATATGAGTTCAAGATCTTGGTGTCTGATTCCTTGCTGGGAAAGCATTCCTTTCGGTAATCAGCATCAGTGATGCAGAAAAAATAATTTCCTTTCGATATTTTGGGCGTATAACGTTGAAAACGACAATTCTACCACCTCAAAACCGAATAAATTTGTTGCTTCTCCTCCGGGAGAGAATTGACACATATAAGCATGCCAGCAACAAAGAATCGACACTTGGGAATGCATACGCGTCACAGCGGAACAACATACACGGATGAAATAATGAGCTGCTCACGATTTAAAAAAACACCAACTTTTTCAAAAATTCATCGGTTTCATCCTAACACGTAAGTTTCAATCAACACGCCAAGTTTCTTGCACTTAAAAAAATAATTGAGATTGTAAGATTGTTGGATTCCAAGACACTCAATAACAACCGCGGATTTCAAATCAAGCTTTCACACAGCAACCGAAGGCCAATCAAAACACTAATCATAGACGGGGTAATGCTAAACCGCGGAAGGGGCAATAAAGTGACAGTCCAGGCAGGGCCAAGCACTCTAAACAACAACTCCTCACCAACTTGTTTGTGGATAAAAAACATAAGGTTTTTCTCGAACTACAACACTTGCATTTTTCGACAAGATTCTTAACATCAGTCGTGTCCGGCGTAATTTGCATACAAACGTTTTGTAACTGAAGCACCACTGTTCAATATATCAGCTCCAACACAACGCGCATTCCTTCTTTAGCTTACTTATTTACGAAGACATTACAAGCACAGGGCAGCGCTTTTTGTTTTCAACAGGAATTCGTAGTCGTGACTCGAATATGGTTTGTGACGAAGCAGTCAGCAGATGTTGATGTTATGATTTAAGCTGTGCTGTTACATCAGCGTTTAGTCGGCCCCGCTCGTTTTGAACAACACGCCCAGAAACTGCATCAACACACCCAGAAACTGTGCTGGTTTGGTTGCCCTGCTCTGTACCCCGAGATACAGGCATGGCCAGACACAANCATATAANCAAATACAGCAGAACAGGTCACAAGTTTCGGAAGCAGCTCAGTGGTACAATGATAAGGTACGATTATCTCGAAACGGTCCATACGTGAGTGACGTAACAAAAGCGATTATGATGCAGCCGGCCTGCTGGGAGTAATCCATCCCGATGTGTTGAGTTGCGTCGGAAACCAAACAGCGGGTGGAACATTAACGTGGAAGGAGTAATTTGAAATGTATGCGCAAGGCTCCACAAGACATTTAATCACTGCCACGACTGTTTGCGTAACTGATGTCCTGCGTCCGGCTGTGGCGGCGAGAAAATGCAAATTCGCTGAGATCCTCCCACAAATATGTGGCAAGCCACAACAAGACGAGCAGGGTTCCTACGCAATTTTGAATGCAAATTTCCCGACTTTTTCCAGACTTAACTTTTCCAAATGACATGACCAGGTCAAAACACAGGCACTATGACAGTTAACTCAATGAAAGTAAAATCGTCAATCTGATCTCAAAAGTATCACAATAATATATTATCAGAATGCATGTCAAAAGATCAAGTCTGGAAAATAATTTCCTTTTTCCATAATAACAGACCCAAAAACTTTTTTCCATACTTTTCCAGACTCCGTTGGAACCTAGAACAACTTGAATCGCCAAGTATAGGGAAGGTGAGAGGAGCTACATTCAAAATTCTACGTTAATATCCCAATCTCAAGATACTACACACTGCACTTGATGTTAGCTCTTGCGTTTCAAAATCAAGAGGGAGAGAGTCTTCAAAAACCTTATTGTGGCATGTTCACTTCACTGCTTGTTGTCATGACGACCTCATTATATGAAATGATTGACGCATTTTCTAACAAAAGTAACTGCCGGCTTCTGGTCCATCTCTGCGGTGGCAAACAATGCTTGCCATGGCATTAACGAAATAAATAGCTTGACAAACGTTGTTCTGGGCCTAATGCAACGGCGTCTTTGCAAGATTACTGCGACATTAGGCCAAACATGTTTGTATCAATGGCACAACCAACGATTGGAAACCATCAGCTTCAGTTAATAAACGAAGGTAACAAATCCCGGACATGGATAGAAAAATCGATGGCTTCCGCAGTAACCGCAAACTTGCATCACAGCAATGAATGGAAAAACTAAAACAGAATCATCGCCTACAGTGCAAAGAGTTCGAAAATGCGGTAAAATAATTCTGGAAAAATTTGAATGTTACTAAAATAAAAGACTGCCCGAAAAACTGAACGGTTTTGGCTGAATCAAGCATTTCCGCGCGCAGGTTCGTTCCACCTTGCCGCACAGTCTGTTGGTCCAATGCCTCCTAGAAAATATCTAGGTCTTGGTTAGTCTCGCATGGGTTGGATGATGAAACGGGATGGTTCGAACCTTTTTCAGCTTGTTTCCTTTCCATGAACCATGCGCGCCTAACCTTTGCTCATGCAGTGAACATCTCAAGCAGTGCTTCTCAACCAGCAAGCCATAGCGCAATCACGAGCGGGCCACAGGGAAAGAAATCGCTAATTTAGAATAATGTGTGCCTGTTTTTATGCGTATAGAAGCATACACCAGGGGTGGGCAAACTTGTTCAATAGAAGAGACACTGCAAGAAAAGCAAAAACGCCAGCGAGCCGCAAAACCAGTTTGCAGTGTCAGATACAGTTCGATGAGGGAATGCAAGTTTCACATAAAATGACCTACATCAAATCGTGGTAGACCCCTTGGCAAATAACGTTACGAATTCGTGTAAACGAATTGATAAATGAAACTAACATTAAATATGAGGCGACAACTCGCTATCAATTTGAGCTATTGCTAGTCAGGCAGAAGAGCCACACAAAACATGTCGGCGAGTGGCAGTTTGCCCACCATCGGGATAGCCTATGCTAAGAAGACAGTGGTCCACGCAAGTTATACCAAAAGAAATCCGGACCACGATAAGTGAAAAGGTTGAGAAAGGCTGATCTACAGCAAGGAGAGCACAAGCGACGGACCGCGAAAACCTGCCTCACAGTTGCGGCGTCATGATGTGGGGCGATCTTTAGCTGCGAATTCACCATCGGCACAAAAAGCTTCAAGTTGCAAACTCACTCACCATCGACAGAGGTGCTCATCGACTGAGAGCCGGACTGCTGCGACCACGTGACCTCCGCGTGGGGGGTAAAATGGCCGCTCGTTGTTTCGCTGCTGAGACTGGGGCCGAGGGGGCATTCCTGCGTCGAGGGGAGGGATAGCGATTCGTCCGGTTCCGATTTGACCAACGTTGGATCCGCTTCCGCAACTTTTGCGGCCGGACCAGCGTTCGACGTCACTTCCTGTTCCTTGCCAGCTTCCAATTCCGAACAGAGAGGAAAAAACAGCTGCGACTCTTCGTCTAAGGTTAGCCTATCGGGCCCGTCGGCGTCCAGGGGGTTCCCGGACAGCAAGGCGCAGTCGAGGACGTCGCCGGTCTTGCTTGCGAACAAGTTGAACTCTTGCATCAGATCGGGCATGACGTCACTCATGAATTCGGTGCCGTCCAGATTGAAAGCGTCCATGACGCTCTCGTCGTCAGTGACCGCCAGGACAGCGTCAGCGATCTGTGACATCGATCCTGACGTCACGCAGACGTCACCGGTTCGGTCGGGCTCGGATTTCACTTTAACGCAATTGTCATTCTTCGTCGCGTTGGCGGCGGCCTTGTTGGGCGACTTTTTTTGTTTGGCGCTTTCGGCGTTTGGGCGGCTTTTGCCGGCGGCAGTTTTTTTCGTCCTCCGCTTCTTCTTCTTGCTCAGCGGCGGCAGCTTCGTGCGCTTGCGCGGCTTGGCGACGACCGGCTCCGGGTGGATGTCGGGCACCGGCGCCATTCCGGCGTCCAGCTTGAACAGCTGCTGATGCTCGCAGTGCCAGATGTGCTCCGAGCAAAACTCGGCATAGGGCAGCGCCTCTTTGCGGCACTGACCCCCGGCCAGCTTGCACCTCCTTGCTCGCAAATACACGTCACAATGCTTCTTGCGCGAAAAAGGCGTGGCGCCGGCGTCCGCCAGCACCCGGGCCGTCTCCCCCTGGTCAGACTTGGCAGCGGACAGCAGCAGCTCAAGGGCCCGCCTCTCCTCGGACAGAAGCCGCTTGAATCTTTTTCGGCAGCGTTGCAGGCAGTGGCAGTGAAAGTCGGCCGGTGTCGGCGCCAATTTCGGGCCCGGTCTGGCCTCGCTTGGCGCTGCAGCGGCCAAATCGGGTTTTTGTAACGCCCAGAAGTCGCCGCCGACTTTGCCATCAAACAGTTTCAAAGTCGAGTTCCAACAAGTGTTCTTTTGCAGTATTGCGTCATAATGCCCGTCGTCGCGCGTTTGTTTATGTTTGCATTTTTGGCATTGTTTGATCTTGGCGCTCGCCTTCGCGCCCGATTTTCTTTTGTTGTTGACCGGAAAGATCTTGCACTTCGCAGGTAAGCAGGTGCACACCCCCTGGTCCGAGTCCACGCAAAATGGGCCCACGGGAAAGAGGTCCAAACGTGACATGTCCCTTTTCCGCCTCAATTCAACGTATTCCCGCAGGCGAGGACATTTCGTCTCCACAGGCCGAAGAGCTTCAAGGAACGACTTGTTCAGGGGTATCGGGACGGAGGGTGCGGGGGTGACGTGGCTGTCGCTCTTTTTCGTTTTCTTGGTCGCGGGGTCCTTCTTCACCCCGTCCTGGCCACTTTTCGGGGTATAAGGAACGGCGCCAACAGACGCCAGAGCCTGCGATACCTTTTCGTCAAGTTCCAACGCAGTGAGGTGTTGCAACGACGTGCGTTCCACAGGGTCCGATGTTCGGGCCTTCTTCGGCGGAGGCGGCTTGCCGTCGGTAAAGGCGTCGTTTTTGCGCTTCAAGGTGGTCGCAGGGACAGAGGGGGGGTAGTTCGCAGGGTGAAAACCGGTAACACCGGACAGGAGGTCTGTGGCGGCCTGCTTCCGCGGTTTCTTTGTTGACAGAGTGGCGGTGGCCGGAAACTCGTGCCTTTGCGCGTCCGCGTACGGCGTCGCGGCCATGTTCGGTTTCTGCATCTCGACCGGGTTTTTGACAGTGGCCACGATCACGCCCAGAGAGTTGAGAAGCTTGATCTGCTGCTTGGTGGTCAGGCCGCCCTCGTTCTGGTTCAGGAGCTCGACCACCGCGCGCAAGACCTCGCCGTTCACCGTGACGGCCGAACCTCGGCCTCGTAGCGCCTGAANAGAGAAAAGAAATATGAGCTCCGTGGGCCAAAGCAAGGGGTGGGGAGGCTGCGAAAGGAGCACGATTTTTTTTTACTTGNATAAGTCTGGGCCAACATGGTTCAAAANCANGCTGAGTTTATTGGCGCAAACATTTAACAATTTCGTGCAAATTATAGTTGAGGCGCTGGGACNCAGAAAAAAATCTGTCGAGGTTGTTTCGTCGGGCANCCCTCGACAGTTTCATAATTTTCTATTAAGGTTTAAAAAGCNGATAGTCGAATAAATGAGAAGGTTTCCAAATAGGAATAATTCCCACGTTCTTAATCGAGGTTTACACTTCAGTCAAACTTTAACTTGATATTGCGCAGTTCATCAAAATTTTGTTCACCGTGTCAAAACAGCTGAACATAAAATTTTCAATCGTTGTTTGTGAAAGATGACTTGGCAGAAATATGTGGTGTGCTGGTGACTTGGCAGGAATAATATGATGCAAAGGTAGGCTTATAAATGATCATGTGCGATGAATAGTATGATGCAAAGGCATATAGGTTTATAAAATAAAAACAAAAAAACGCAGACCGGTGACAATGTTTGCGTCATGAGTGACAGAACAACAACGTCGACACTGGCGTGGATTGTAACTTCAAATTTCGTTGATCAGCTTAATGTTGACACATCACTACGTTCCCTGGAATTATAAACGACCTATCGACGCATCCGCCGTCATTATTTAAATTTTATCAACTGCACTTTCGCGGAAGAAAGAAATTGGCAAGGCATGTTACACATCAACGGGGCCACAACACAAACCCCAGTTTAAGTTAGCTGCAGTGTAGAAAGCGTTTGCGCGATAATAAACAAATGCGTGCTCGAGCGGTGATGCTATCTGGCGAGTTCAATTGTCTTTGAGTCACGTGATCGTGACGCTGGTGGTTCTGTTTACATCTGTCCGTTATTGAACAGGCTCTGGCTAATCATTACCGGATCCTATCAAAGCGCCAATCGCTGAGCCATCAAATCACTTAGCGCAGTAAAGTCTGACACAAACCTACGTAGTAGTAGTAGTGGTGGTGCTTAGTATAAGTACAACAATTTGCATTTGTACTAAAAACCACTGATACAAACTGACTTTTTTTCGTTGCTTTTAATACGATGGTTCAGGGTGTTTTTTTAACCCTGGAAAATTAGGCACCCGGAAAATGTTAGGTACCCGATATAAACCTGTAGGGACCCGATTTCTCTGATTTTAGGGACCCAGTTTTCTTTGATTCCCAAGGACCCGATGATGATTTTCTCTGATTCTAGGGACCCGATTTGCAATTCTAGGGATCCGAATCGGGTCCCTAAAACACCTTAAAAAAACCTGCGATGGTGTAAAATTAAACTTTTGCCAAGTCCCGAACTTCTTTCTCAATTATCGTGAAACAGAGCAACACGATTAAACAAACTAAATTCCAGGCGTTCGCGTGTTAACAGGAGGTAATGATCCTAAAATTAAACTAAATATAAAATTATTTCCATTTTATATTTATGAACGCTGGTGGACGACAGCTGCTGTTCAAGACAAGTTCGTGGACGACAGCTGCTGTTCAAAACAAGTTCCTTTTCAGTGCAGCCTCCGTACAGCAGCGGCTGGGTCATTGCGGAAGGTACAAGTTCGCGCGCAATCATACATGCATTTGGTTACAAGCTGACAGGCGAGCAGACTGAAAGAGCAGACTTACGTTTTTCTGCTGAACGCTCGGGCTTTTCTTCGCATGAACGCTGTTGAGGGCCGAGTGATTCTGAACGACCAGCACTTGGCCGTGATTCTTCTTCGCCGCGGTGACGCGATGCACCGGCACGGCTTGACGCGCGCTCGGGCACGAGTGGCCCCCGGCCTGGACGTAGACGCGGTCGGGAAAAACGCCTTGGCCGTCGAAGACGTCGAGACCTTCCGCCGGCGTCAGGTTTCCTAATCTTTTGTGGTTCGTTGGCCTGCGCGACGCGAGAGCCGCGATTGTTATTTGACGCCACAAAAGCATTATTACGTATGACCGCCACCGTGGGAGTTAAACAAATGAGTACGCGCGAGATCTTAACGCGCGTGCTTCGCAGCAACAAGCGCTTGTCCCGGCGTTCATCAAGGGCCAATCGAAAGCTTTTCAAACACGTTTTATCGCTGAACCACGTAATACGCATAATTTTTTTAACTAAGCAATTAAACAAGCAAAAAACAGCATAGCTACAGGTGTGCTTCCAGAGAAACTAGTCACTACAAATTACGGTACGTAATCAACAAATCTGCGAAAAAGTGTAAATCGGCGATTTGCTCGCTTTGCCCAGTCTGACTGGCAAGCATCTTATTAAACAAACAGACTCGCGGTGCGATCCAATATACTGAGCAAAGCTATGACGCCTTAGTTGCTTTAACAANCTGCTATTGCTGCTGGGNCAGCAGCTGGAAAAGATGTGCAGTTACGAAGTGAATGTAAAACGTGTTCCAAGTCTAATGAATAGCACTTTGCTATTGGTAAGGAAAACAATTAGTGAGTGTACAACAAAGAACAACAGCATTGCAACAGGATATGCGTCTACAAGCTGTACTTAGCTCGGGATAATATTAGGATTGATGAACAAAACCTAAGCCAACGGTATCCAAGAAAAACGTCATGGTTTTGCATCCAAGCTAACATTAGCAAAGGTTTGCAGTTAAATCCCCAGTTTCATAAAAACCGTTTCGAAACCCTCAAGCACCGCCATCCGTTGATTAAGACTCACCTGGCAGCATGGCCTTGGACCGTTTTATTGGCAGGAAACAGGTTCTGGTTTGGCAAGGAAAGATACAGGTGCTTCGAGCAGTAACTGCAGAAAATCAATAACTGCTCAGTAGAAATACGAACGGCGACGCTATGATTGATTGCAATAACGCATAGTGCGACTGAACCGCGTGCAACGCAAACCAAAGTGATGAAAGGCGAACGCTGGCTCGTTTTTACGCACAACACTGGTTTTCAATGAGATTCGTCATAAGCACAAGACTGGTTTTCAACGAGCAAGACTGGTTTCTACCCACAACACTGGTTTAGATCGAGCTTCTTCATACGCACAAGACTTATTTTTACGCACAACACTGGTTTAGATCGAGCTTCATTATACGCACAAGACTGGTTTCTACGCACAACACTGCTTTATATCGAGCTTCATTATACGCACAAGACTGGTTTCTACGCACAACACTGCTTTATATCGAGCTTCTTCATACGCACAAGACTGATTTTTACGCACAACACTGCTTTATATCGAGATTCTTCATACGCACAAGACTGATTTTTACGCACAACATTGCTTTAGATCGAGCTTCATTATACGCACAAGACTGGTTTCTACGCACAACACTTTATACTGAGCTTCTTCATACGCACAAGACTAGTTTTTACGCAGAATTAATACTAGCATCTTTAGTTTTGTGGCAAGCAACCGCACAACAAGAGTTTGCGTGACAGTGTAAACAGCAAACGTCCGCACGGACTTGTCACGAACTACCGCAAGGGATCAAAGGCGAACAATGCGCTGGAGCAACAACAGTGGCCGATTTATTAGATTGACGCGCAGCACGTAACAAACAAATGGAAGGACAGACAACACCAGAGCGGTTTTCGCGATCAGCAGTTAACCTCCTGCAGCTCAGGAAGTTTCCAGTTTTACATTTGACGGTAAATCACGTTCAGAGTGAGCGTGTATCCGATTTTTGAACGCTGGCGCTCTCGGCGCAGGGCTCACCTCTTTCCCGCAGCGTAATCCACCATCGCGGCTAAGTTTGTGCACCGGATATTGAACTCTGATACGAACGAGCACAGGGCATTCCTGGCGGGGTGCTTTTCACAGGCAGAGCCATCGGCCAAATCAGACAGGAGTACCGGCTGCTGTCCGATCGATGTCACTACAGTCTAAAGAAAATATGATCAAGCCTTAACATTTGTCGGTGGAGTTCACCGCCCAAATGCAGGACCACTTCGACTGTCAGCATCTGTCACGTAAACTCGACCCAACAATAATCAAATAGTGCAAGCACATCATGGGAGTTTTTTCCTTGGCAGCCGACCATTTTCATAACACAACGATAACCATTGAGGCACTTTAAACATACTTCACACAAGTTTACAGACCGTCTACTATTGCACACCAGTTCTTGTTTAAAGTGTACTAACAATCACAAAAACTATTTGTCTCCAGCGGATTAACATCAGACATTCTGATGTTAATACAGACTAAATCTATCCAAAATCATAAATCTGCAAGAAAAAAATTTTTGTGACCAGCACAAAAGTGCAATGATGCACGACTACTGAAAAATTCCCTGGCACCAGCAGTGTAAATATGTTTAGTTGGAATGGTGAACAACTACCTTCTTACACATTGTTAACAAACATTAAGTCACGCCCCAATTTGGCGCAAACAGCAGTGTGGACTTAGGGGACAGAAGATGAAATATTCCAACCCCAGTGAGGTTAATATTTTTCTGCAGCTAACATGAAGTCTAGTTATGTTCTTCAATCTATTTTGATTGAAGCAAGGCTCAACTAAATATGTGTGAGCAATCAACTAATCATTCAGGTGGAAAAATTGCGTAAAATCTTAAGTATTTTGGGTGATTAAAACATCCTTTTGGTATCGCAAAAATGAACGAACGAAAAGTGCCGTTTAATTTCTTTCTGCAAGCTGAGCTAGGACAAACAACAGTGAGAGCAATAAGCTCAATATCAAAAGAGAACATGGACTGCTATGGCCAGCACAACACATGTGATCCAGTAGCTACATATTCAGGCAGCATGAACTACACAAGAGAAAGACATTTTGATCCACTGACAAGCTTTCCTAACAAAGGCAAAATAAAAAAACTCTGAATGAAAAATTGCAATCATGGCTTGGAATGTTTCGACTGTTAAACCATGTAGCTTTCTTGCACCAGCTATAAATATCGTGCCATTACTTATCAATGTGAAAGACAGGATTTTTAGCATGCAAAAAGACTGAAGTGAATCTTGACCTTTTACATTTCAGCAAGTTTTGCGATTGCAACATAACAACAATTCTTGACAGCCCAATACAAGCTGACAAAAATATTTTCACTTCCACCCTAATATGCTAAATGCTTTTGGAAACAATTCAGTGACATGGGTACCTTGGCTTTACAAACGATATGCGCATCTGCATGCAACTCAAACCAAACAGATACTACAACGACCAATTTCTTTTGCTTTGGGTTGTTTCAACTAGCCTGTCTTTCCATGAACAGCAATTTTACTTAATATTAAAGCATAGTTTCACATGCAATGCATTACAGTGGAGACCCAAGATCAATGATATCATGAAAAATTTTCTGGATAATCTGATAACTTGCATATACAAATTTGAGGAGCACAATTTAGGCAGCATTTAAGCCAAGCAATCTGTCAGAACTGCTCTTGCAATATAGATAGAAGCATATTGAAGCAAGCATATTGAAGCATACACATAACACCATGAAACTTATTGCAGCAGACTTAACAACTTCATCAAAACTAAAGAAGTCTTCAAAAACCATTCATGGTTTATATCGAAACATGTCAGAACGCAACAAAGAAGCAATTCAAACCAAAATACTATATATTAATAAATGGTTATTGATTAACCATTATCTCACTCATGACGTATATTAATTTTTAAATTTAATAATAAATATTTGCAATTATTTCACCCATGGTACAAAAAGCACAAGTTCCTTTCTGTATAAAGCAGGATGAATGCAATCCTAGTTCCTGCTGCTATCTAATGCATTAAGCTTTGACATAAAGTCACAATAAACCATGGCCAATTTTTAAATTTCATCATAACAAAGCACAAAGTTGCATGACCTGTAGAATGCCAGAATAAATGAAAGCCATTTGGTTTGGTGTTCAGCCAAAATAAACTGACGATGAAAATTAAGAATGCAACCAAAAGAGATTCCAACATTTTAAAATTTTTTAATGCTCAACATTTTTATAAATTATGTGCTGCCAGGAGGTCAACTGAATCTATATCTATCACAATGCAAGTAATTTTAGATGAGTATGTTTAGCCATAACTTGAAGTTTGGTCGATTTGACTACAATGTCTTTCTACTAAACAAATGTGAATATGTGGGTCATTTATTGTCAAATATGGTAGAAGTGTTGTGTGCATCAGAAATAGGTTTACTCTGAATTGTTTCTTCACTATTTACATGGACTACCTTGTAATAGTGAATAAGGTGACTGCACAATTTATTCTTGTTGTCATGAATTATCATCATCATTTATTATTACAGGTGTAATAGTAATTATCCTTTTGCTCTTTTGTTTATGCCGCACAAACACATTTTCATTAACTTGTTGACAAGAAGGGTGTATGTAAGGCTTGTATATAAATATGTACATGTCTTCACTATCAGCCTTCAACAATTGTTTAACATGAACAAGGTTACCAAATCCTCCAAAGAAAATCTTACAGGAGATTGGCTGGGGCTTGATGTTGGCTGCTTGCTATATACAACACTCCCACATGGAGGAGATTGGTAGAAGGTGAGGGATGTGGGAAAGTGATCTTCATAGTTGCTAACTTCTCCAAATAATCCATTCATTGAGATGGGAACATGAGCAGCTGGTGTTGACTGCATGTCTGAATAATACATAAACAGGTTTTGAACACAAGAGGACAAGATTTGTTAACACGTTCGCTGCNGTTGTACAAGATACTCATACTTTCAGCTCATGCATTAGCNGCTATTTTAACGCCACTTCACAACTCCATAACTCGCCAGTCGCTGTTTAAACCCTCAAAAGATGCTGCAAGCACTGTATTATAGATTGCAATGATAAAAAATTAGGTTTTGGGTTTAGTTTTTTTGTGCATAACATCAAGTGGGGTAGGTTTTTGGCCATATTGGCTCAAGTTACCACTTACCAGGCCCTGGGCCCCAACTGCTACATGGAATTTTTGGCTTGCTTTTATTGGGAACTAGGGCAAAATCCAAATCTTTTGAGACTTCTATCGACTTTCTAGTGTTTCTGGTTCAAAAGTTATGGCCTAAAAACAACAAATTAATTATTTAATTAGGGGACTAATTAATTAAAAACTTGATGTATTACTAACCAATCATGCAAATAAAAGGAGATGCATGCAAGACAACTAGTAACTGTATGAACAACTCTGGATGATTGCATATAGGTTAAACCAGCGGTTCCTAAACTTTTTAAGGTGACCCAAATCTGAGTTTGGTGGACACCCCGCAACCCATGAGGCAAACAACATATTAAAAAATACTGATTGTATGGGTGACTTTTGGTAGTAAGTTGCTTAACACTTTGGCTGCCGGGTTAATTCAAGCGGTTCGCAAAAAGCAGCTGATTCGAACGTGGCTTTGCGGATGAATATCTCCGCTCCTGTTCGCTCTAGCGACTTGGCGAAAATCTCAAAAAACGTGGCCAGTCTAGTAGATTAGACTCGAAAAAAA
>JGI24158J21664_10003410_pt1 | contig 19910 bp, 14 predicted proteins | sample Ectturendosymbi3_FD_21664 | JGI IMG/M metagenome (IMG submission 21664) | reverse complement strand
TGTTGATATACGAAGTTCTAAAAATTCGAGACTTCAGCAAACTATTGAGGCTGCTGTTCGCGACCCCACAAAAACTCCTCCACGACCCACTTTGGGGTCGCGACCCACCGGTTGGGAACCACTGCCTTACAAGATCGAATTTAGTTAGGCTATTCGATTCGCTACTAAAACGTAGTGCTTTGCTATTCAGTTGTAGAAGTAAAAATCTTCACTATGAAGATAATACATTGCATCTTTTCTATGCGAAGGACGTTGTAGAGGCAGCCGACTATTTCCAAATGGACACTTTGAAAAATCACTGCGAGAGGTTTCTGATGCGTCAGGTTGCCGAATCCAACTGTCTCGGTCTGATGCAGTTTGCTTCGTTGCACTCCTTGGGTGAGTGTTCTCGCTCATGGCAGCGTCGCGTATACTTCTCGTGGCGCAAACGCGGGACGCGATCAGTGCACTGTAATATTTGCTGGTTATTGTGATTACCTTTCGCCGGCAAACGATTAAAAAAATTTTTTCCATGAGTGTGCAAGAACGTTCTGGATTCTCTGTCGAAACCAGGTCATCTGGTGACGTACGCATTCTTTCCAGATCGGCTGTACCGCAAAGCCAGGCGCTTCGCTGTGCGCAACTTCGGGAAGGTGTCGGAGCAGGACGAATTTCTACGCTTGCCACTGTCGTCTTTGGCGAAGTACCTTTCAGACAACCAGCTGGAAGTACAGCGAGAGGAGCATGTCTATGATGCTTCTGTTCGTTGGCTGCAGGTGGAGTTTCAAACAGAAAGTATTCATTATTCGTAAGAACTTCAATCGAGTACGCCGATCAATCGCCTCGATACGGTTCGGTGAATTTTAGATAAAACAAACTTAGTTTTAGGAACACTTTAATACTTCTGGCATGGTTCAATCACTACCGTAAGTTAGAAAAATTGCGATTTTTGACAATTTTTCTAAATTAGATAATTGTACTATGTTAAGTTTATTTTTATTCAGTTTCTTTGATATTATTAGGATGTACCATCCCTTAATCCTGCCGCGGCAGCGAAGTGTTTCAAAAGTTTTAATATGCAAATACAATTACATAAGTACGCCTGTGCTAAAGTTGTACCCCCTTTAAAAGTTTGAAGTCAAGAGCAGTGGTTGGCGATGGCAACCACCACTTACTCTAAGCTGCAGTTCTCCAAAGACAACTTCTATGCAGTCGCTTATGCCAACAGCTTGATAATCCTGTTTTTTGTAACTGCTGCATTAAAACTGGTGCAATGTGAATCCCTCTGGTGATTGCAGACCATAGCGTGCTTCATACGCATTTATCTGATTGATAGCATAAGTGTTTGTTCTTCGGCATCGGATGTGGATCACATCGTTGCAAACCGACATTTTCTCGTTTAAATTTCAGCATGAGGAGTCTCGAAAGGCACACGCAGCTACAGTTCTTCGAACTGTGAGGTTATTCTTTACAAGCTCCAGATTTCTGTTTGAAGTGGTCGCCAAGAACCCGCTTTGGCAGGTTCGTACCCGAACGAATATACTTCGTCTAGCATTTGTGCCAAGTTATTGCCAATACAGTTTCTTGTGGGTGAAATAATCGTTTCAATACTTGGCCCGAGGTTGATCGACAACGTGCAGTTTCGCAGCGTAACCTGCGAGCGACGACGTTAAAACCATTTGTTCTTTGCGGACCTCGTGTTTAATCCAGACCAGGGGTGTACGACTCAAATGCGGTTGATAACCAAACATTTCCATACAAATTTATATTTTAGTCCCGTGCCATACCATGTTCAAGTAAACGCTGGCACTGTAAACAAACTTACTTTTCGTCAAACAAAATGTCGTCAAATGAGACAGCAACACTGCAGTGGGCTAGTTTGTGGCAGCAGCTAGTCACGTGTGAATAAACTTGCTAATTTAGGTTATTACCACATTAACGCGAGCGGTTTATGCCAAAAAGAAAAATTCCCCTTTTTAGCGTGCCACGTTCGGCACACTTTCCCTGTGTTCTACACCCCTGGTCTATGTAGACAGAAACTTCATTGTCGAATCTTCCATTTGTTGTGCAGAATTAACATCAACGTAGTCCTAATCATGATTATCAATCCTCTGGTGTTTGCCGAATGTTTTCGTTCATCGTCCATTACGAGGCGCTGGTTCTGTTGCACAAGTTGTTGCATAACTATGTGAAACAAGTGGATAGAGTGGCATCGATGTCATAGCACATGGTGGCAACCGAAAAGGCCCGCCTAACACTTATCTTTTTTTAACACTTATCTTTTTTTATCACACTTATCTTTTTTTATCAGTGTTTAGGAAAATAGAGAAAAAACGCAGCTACCAACAACAGATATTATTCCATGTCGTTTTTCGTAGTTTCTTGATCAAACGCACCGCTCTATAACTTGCGCACCAAATCAACTTTACGTGGCTGTTGGTTAAGCCGGCTCACTTGGCCAACAGGCGTGTAAGTTGATTTTGCCGACTCGATGCAACTGACTGCTTACTGCGCAGGGCAATGCTGAAGCGCAGGAGTTGATCTCGGAAGCGTGCAAGTATCACGCGCTGGGCAGCAGCGAGTGGAAACAGACAAGCCTTCCTCACACACGACCACGAGTGGCTTCAGGTAAAGGCCTATCCCAGGCTTTGCGAACTCTCTAAACTGTGAGACTGACAATAGCAGTAGAGTAGCAGCATGTCTGTCTAGCTGAGCAGTTGGCAGTGGTTGGGTATATTCACTGGCGAGGCATCATTTTGCATAAAGTGTTTCAGGAAAAGAATGGTTTGGCGGTGAATGTCATCCTAAACAATTTTCACTAAGCAAATGTTAAATGCTGTAGAGAAAGTTGTCTGTTGCTTTGCTCTTTGCGCACCGTTGCTGTACACGAATGAGAAGTTATGGCCAGCGCTGTGATTTAAAATCGTGTCTGACGTTGAATATGATTGGAACGCCGTGATACTAAACACGAACGCCCTCTCTGAGTTCGTGTAAGGTTGTTCATATTATGTTCAACCAGGCATCAGTGAAGTTCTGGTGGTTGTAGGAGGTATCTGCAACAATCGGCGGCTCCTCTACACTGAGTGCTACCACCCACTCAAGCATGAATGGATCACGCTGAGCGACATCTCAACGTCCCACGCATCTATGCACAGCTACAGGTGACGGGTTTTCACGAACCTTCGCGATTACTTGAAGTGTCAAACTAGTGACGGAGTCTTTCTATTTCGGTGATATTTAATGATATCATTTATCTGGAAAGGGATTCTTATCAGCGGACATCTCTTTTCTAATCAGTCCAGTGCAAAATTCTGCTGCATGGCTTGTTGGTTTGCGCTTGTCCGAATGCGAGCATTGATATACGAACTGTTACAGTATAAAATTTATGATCCAAACTATGAAAGACCAATTTCTTTTGTTGTCAGTGTTTGCTCCCACAAGAACGACATTTACATCACCGGCGGCCATAGCAACTCTGGAATAACAGTCGACGCTGTTTCTGTGTATTTTTCAAACATCAACCAGTGGAGCCCGCTTGCCAGCATGAATCACCCCCGGGAAAGACACGGTTGCGCGTCAGTGGATGGAGCTGTCTATGTCGCTGGTTCGTTTCGTTGCAAACACCACTTACAGTTTAAAGCTTAGGGATAATCGCTCTGTAATCAGGCTGTAGTTTGTTTTGGTTTACGGTGATATTCTTTTTGTGGAACTGCACGTGTTGCAAGTTCCCAGAAAACAGATTCACGATGTATCCAAATGTGTTGTTCGAAGTAAATTACCTCCAAGCCATTTTGTGGCTTGGCTGTCATTCCATTGTGTTTTGCGCGGTGTAGCTGGTGTCTGGAAATTATCTTTGTTTTCAGTGATGAAACCTTGCGATTTCTTAGGGCTTGGCTTGCTTGAATAAGCTACTTATTCCGAAAAAGTGTAAAATGTCCACGTCATCATCATCATCATCATCATCATGGCCTGTCCCGTCGAGAGTGGCGGTGGTACCGACACCGTTCACAATCATTGATGTGGCTTTGACAGGATTTGTTCATCCCATGTGAAGAGCAGCGTTACAGTTATCGTGTTTGGATGGATCTGTCTGCGATTCGTCTGGTGAGGTAGCGGTGCTTGTCGTGTCGCGTTTCAATTCCATCTTTGAAACGGGGCGTAGGGCGACTGGCGGAACGGATGCCGACTGCCAATGTACAGGGGATCGTTAGACAGGCGGTCATCTTCTTGCTTCTGCACATGACCTGCCCAGCGGAGACGGATCGTTTGTAGCATGGTGGAAATGCGAGTGATGCCCATGAACTCCATCACAAAGGCGTTGTGTGCACGATCGTGCCACGAGACATCTGAGGTAGAACGCAAACAACGAAAGTGGAATGCATTCAGGCGATGTTCAAGACGGCGGTAGGTGGACCAGGTTTCGAAAAATAAAGGAGGGCACTGAGAACACAGGACTCGCAGGGCCGTCGCCAGCGGGGGGGCAGTGGTGCCCGCCCCCCCATTTGAAATCTGTGCCCCCCATTTCACGTTTGGCCCCCTGGTTGCTGCATACATCCAATACAGTATTTTTAAAATGTGCTACCCCCTTCTGGTTTTTGGCCCCCCTATTGCTAAATCCTGGCGACGGGCCTGAGGACTCGTATGCACAAGTTTATAGGCGACGCTATTTTAACAGTTGTGATTGTTCTGCACTCGTGATCGCAGTTGCCCGAAAACAGGTGAAGCGTTCTCTGCCAGGGCTTGAATCTCCCGTCCACAGAATTCGTGCTGGAAGCCACAGAGACAAGAAAGCAGAACTTGTCCACCGTAGGTGAGGCGCTGCAGTGCGTCTTGATCACTGGTGGCATAGAAACATTCTGATAGAACAACATGCACTTCTCAGGCTGATTGACATTCCAAACTTGAAGCAAGCTGTTGCAAATGAGTGGCAGAGGTTCTGCATCTTTTCAGCAGACTGAGAGACCTGCAGAGCAGCGTCATCTACATAGAGAAGTTCGAACACGAGCAGTCGCCAAACCTTTGTCTTGGCACGAAGGCGGTAAAGATTAAAGAGGCTTCCACTGCAGCCGAGTGCAACAAGATNTCAGAACTGTCATAAAAGGCGAAGCGTAGGATCAAATTCACAATCTTGCTTGGCACGACGACATACATCAAATGTTCTTGAACTTGAGCCTTTGGTCTACACTGTTGCCTCCATGTTTGCATGAAGTGAAGTTGTCGTCTCAAACAAGTTCTCGAGGCATCCGGGACGCTGAAGGAAGGATTCTTTCGTGAGAACACCATGTATGTTGTAGAGTGACCGGAGAACAAACCACACTGACTTTCCTTCAGTCTGGAGAGGAGAACCTGTGACAGGATCTTCCCAGCTATGTTCATCAGGCAGATCCCACGGTATTTATTGCAGTCCTGCAAACTTCTCTTGGTCTTGTAGAGCATGATGGTATTGTCATTCTTCAGATCTGCGGTATTCAGCGGTTAAGCCAACAGGAATGAAGCACGTCATACAGCCAGATGACCAATACGTCTCCACCACATTTTTTAGATCTCCGAGGGAAGTCCATCAGGCTAAGTTGCTGTGTTGTTGTTAAGCTAAATATCACATCACTTTTTTCCCCTTGACCACTGCCGTTTCGTGAAGGAACTGCTTAAGTGTCTCGATGATCCTGAGACCTTTGCTAACGGGAGCTTATGTTTCTGGCAGGGTCCGTCATGCGAGGTAGGTCAAAGGTAGTTTCAAACTGGCAGCAGATGCTGCATGGTACAAAGTTGCAGGCTTTCGGCATGAGTGTTGGTCTACATGCACAAGGCCGCCTGGTTACGCCCCAGCCATCGCATCTGTTGCTCCGCTGGATCCGATGTACCCCAGGCTCAGAGAAGGCCTGTGCTGGACATGCATTTTGTATTTCATTTATTTTTTCCCCTGGCGCTTGTCGCCAAAGAATTATTCGCAACTGGCAGACCGCGGACTGTCCCAAGCATACAATCAGGGTTGCGGAGTCGAAGGTAAAATGTCCGACTCCAACTCCGACCTTCCCAAAATTTTCACCTCCCGACTCCGACCTTTCCAAAATTTCGGACTCCGACTCCTTAACATAAAGTGAATGAAGTTTGACTGTCAACAGTTTTGTAGCAACTAGCAGTCAACGGAAATCGTGGTACACAGCAAGAATTATCTTATTAAACAAAGCTTTCAAAAGAAATTGTACCATTTCAACAGGAATTCCCAACTTAGGAGTGTGAAGTGAAAAATGATCCAATTGGACGCCCGGACTGGAATCGGACAAAAAAATCCGACTCCCTGCCTACAACTGCTTCAGCTATTAAGGTTACTTGTGGAATTTTCGTAACCTCGGTATTCATTCCAATCCCCACCATGTAATTCCGCGCATATCAGCTGTAATAGACTCATAGATTCATCGCTGCTGTCAATGAAACCAGGCGTAGAAGTTACGGATCAATCCCCGAAGAACAAATTTCGAAGTCACTGAATTGAAGCATTATAAAAAACTGAGCTCGGGGCACCCCGCTGGAAAATTATATCGCTAGTTTTTGATGTAGCATTGAATGCATTTTTCTACTAAAACATAACCTTCCTGTAAGTATGAGCTAGCTTACGAAAATGAGCTAAGGATGCACCATGTTCCTAAAATAATTCCCAACAAAATAATCCTCCAGAGCTGCGATCTGTTGTTAACGATTCTAGCAGTCAAGTCTCAAGACAGGTGTAAATTAGAACCTCATCCATGTTAATTTGTTCCACAGGGGGACTGATGGCATCGCCGAAAAATCGGAAGAAGCCAGGCGTCCTTGACAACGTGGAAAGGTACAGACCATCTTTTAACCGCTGGGAGAAGGTGAAGCCATTGCCGAAGCGCTGCTATTCCCCTGGTAAGAAACGAATTAAACGATCACCTGGTTTTCTTGATGTAAATAGCGATTTCGATGGTGCTAAAAACTCCCTATTCTTATTATCTCACGACCAGGCAGTGAATTTTTTCATGTAGCAGATCTGCTTGTTGGTGTCATTACAGTTTTAGGAATGGTATTACTTTGACGACCGTAATTATACTGCTGCATAATTAAGTATACAAATCTGTGTTATGCAGGCGTCCTATCTTACAAAGAGAAGCTGTACGTGATAGGTGGTGTCAGCATGACAGAGGAAGCAAGCAGCTCCAGCAAGATCATTCTTGATTGTATTCAGTGTTATGATCCTCTGAAAGACAGGTGTGTAACGCACGGTGGTTTTGATCTGCACTGGCCAGTTTTCTATGCTATGGGGTGACCTCGAAAAGCACGGATATCGCTTTTCGTTTTAACTGCTGACAGGTTGTTCGTCTGGATTAAGTTGTAGACCGTCTGTGGAAGACTTCCGACATATGTAAGTTTCCTGCGTATGACTGAATGTTTCAACAAGAACACTTTTTGTGCAGCTGGAGTCAGTTGCCTCTCGGGCGCCCTCTCGCCCGGCTATCGTGCGCTTTGTACCGCGATCATTTCTACATGATCTCGAACAACGCGAGTTTTATCTTCCGGTACAACCCGGCCACGTGCACACTTGAAGAGTGGAGGGACTTGCACGAAATTAACCTGGAGTTTGCTGGTGGGTATATGTGTCTATTAAACTCTTTCCTTCGACGAAAAAGTCCTAGTAGAGTGTCGAATCGAGTAACTAATTCAGGATGTAATTGTTTATTTTTTTGGTTTGCAGTGACTCGAAATGGATTTTTTTGTTCATATTTCGAGCTTTTGTTTGTAACAAACAACAAACTTAATTTGGAAATCGCGAGAAGTTGTATGACAAGCAACAAACAATGCGCTGATTTGGTTCTACGTGTCACACAATGACGTTGAGTTGATTCGATCTGGTGAAGAATTGGCTTGGACAGGAAAGTCCGTTAAGACACGTTGAGTCGGTGTTAAAGTCTGCGCGATGTTCGCATGTTTTGTAACTGAACTGGTACTGATTGTCAAGTAACCTTGATGTATTAAACGCAAGGGAGCCACAGTGACTTTCTGTCAAAATATTAAGGCACTACGGAAAATATAGGAAAAAGAACTTGCAATCATACTTAACAACACCCCTGAGTAATGCATCACGGAATTCAGTAGGTAACAGCATAGCTGTTTGGGGTTGCAAAACATTTTGCACGAAAAAAGAACCGCTGAATCAATGCCAGCGGGCAAAAGTTGCCATTATTGTTTCCCAACACAATAAAGTGGTAATAGTGTTGAAGCATTGAGGTGACTGATTCACCGCAGGCTTTGCATATAACTCTTTCCTTGTAGTTTTCTTATCTATTCATTGCAACTGTGAAAAAACAACGTGTTAAACATACGTATCAGTGCAGCAAAGGAAAAATTGCAAATGAATCAAGTGCAAACATAATCATGAAGATTTCATGTTATACGGTTAGTTGTAGTTTGGATGTTACAAAATTGCGCTATTATTTAACCTGACAGGAAAGTAGCTTACGGTAGACGTTGCGGAAAGAGAGCTGCCCAGCCCAATTTATATATGAAGCAAGCTTTAGCATAAATGCACCAGGGCACAAAAGTGGCACACACTGGCTTGTACAAAAAATTTGGTGTTTTTGTTCATCAACACCAAACTGCTGTAGAAACTGTGCACAACTAGGAACACAGTGAAGTTACCTGTTGCACACCTAGGAGTGAACAATTAAATCAGAATTCCCTGAAAACCTCTACACTTTTTTATAACTGTTTTGACAAATGCAGCACCCACGTTACACCAGCACAAAACGAGAATTTATTACTGCAGTATGGAAAGTCATGTTGTAGTGCACTGCAACACACCTAACTGAAATCTCATTCACAAATGTTGTGTGTATAGAACAGCTTTTCAAAACTTTGTGAATGGTGATGAATTCGTTTAGCAAAAGTGACAAATTTTATATAAATAGGAATTTGGAGAAAACTAGAAAGAAATCACGATTTGTTTGTTTGGGAGTTGGAGCATGAGTNTCATCACNNATTGAAAAAAGTTAAAATTACTATAATTTTATGCGTACCTTTTGCAAAATCTACCTGATTTTGNTTGAGAAGTTTACATAAAATCCCTTATAGTTTTGCAGACTAGCTAGAGAAGTAAGTACCCCCACGATGGGTTTAAGCAAGGAATCGATCAGAAAATTTTTAATAGGAAATCGATTTCACGTAAAGTTACGCATCCTCAGTCCTTATTCTCAGCTTCTATTTGAATAAGGACTGAGGATGCGTAACTTGTTAAATCGATCTCCTATTAAAAATTTTCTGATCGATTCATTGCTTACACCCATCGTGGGGGTACTTACTTGAATATGGATATGTGCAAGTTTGAATCATCGCAAAAAGATGAAAGCGGAGCACACTCGACTGATTCCTCGAAAGCATAGAGAAACACTAGTGCTTTTAAGTGTAGCTGGAGGAGTTGTGACTTTATGCAAAAATCATGGAAGATGTTTGATACGTCAACATATTCATAAGGCTTACTCCACCAACGTGGGCGTCGGAAGGATTTTTCCAGGGGGGGGAAACTGGGTTTTTTCAGAGGTAGCCAAAAGGATGTTTCCAGGGCTGGCCAAAAGTGGTGAAATTTTGTTTTACCCACTCGACACTAAGAAAACAACCTTTTTTGCTGAAAAATTAACAGGAATAAAGTCAAAATTCCAAATCTGAATCCCTGCTACCCCCATCCGACGCCCATGTCCACCAAAGACGTTTTGAAAAAATTCTAAGAAAAATTCGCCCAGCTTAATTTCAAATTGGACAATACAATTTAAGAATTACTACTGCATGCTCTTCAGCAATAATGCCAATTTCTGTGATGAACACTAACTGTAAGCAGCATTGGCCATTTCTGTGTTTTACAATTTTGGAAAAAGTGTCATCAATATGTTTTAATCTGTCAGATTTATCAGAATTTTTTCAAGAGATTTTCCCCGATTTTTCGCAAACTTGTGAGGCCTGGGGGTGCGACCCCATAACCTACGTCTGTGGATAACAGTACAACTGAAAACGACAGTTTCATTGTGCGATATTTCTGCTTACTAATAATCGCCGTCAAGGAGCCAATAATTTAGTTCAGCGCTTTTTTTAAGGCAATAACACACGTGATTAAAAGGGATAACATGCGCCTTTAATTATAAATGTGATTAAAGGTAACCACATTCACAATACATTAAATCTTCACTGTGAAAATAACGTGTTGGCTTGTGAATTGTATCGGCAGCCAGTCAACCACCATGAACAAACCACCAGGTGACCAGCCAGTTGTATCGGCAGCCAGTCAAACCACCACGTAACCAGCCAGTCAACCACCACGACGCTTGTTTTTTCACCATATGTAGCCAGTCAGAGCATTTTTATCGTTTCTGGTGTGGAGCTGTTCAAATTCGCTGATGCTGCAATCGCCGTGAGCGCCAATTTTGACTCCCGTGTTGAACATCAAAGTGCAAACGAGACCACGGACTTCGTTCTGTTGCAGGCCTCGCGGCTTTCAACGGCAAACTTGTTGTCAGCGGGGGTCAGAAGGGAAACATGACGCTCAGTCACATGCTTGTCATCGATTTCGAGACTGGCACAGTGGAAGAGGAAATCAAGATGAAGCGGTCGCGCTGTATGCATGGCTGTGTGCCGATCGATAAGTTCGGCTGAGAGAACCCTTCTCGTGATAATTTGCTGCATACGCGGTTGTTTCTTGGTGACAACGGACGAGTTCACGACAGCGTTTCGGAGTAAAGTTGAATTGATCGTGGCAACCAACCAACCTGTTCTGGTGATCGTTCCCGGTTGAAGCCGCTCGTTGTGCATTGTTATTGTTTTTTTTTGTTTTTTTGCAAAACAGCGCCGAAAATCAGACATGGAGATCAGCAACCTGACTTTGGCAGTAAGCATAGGTTTTCCGTAAAGAAAATGTCACGATGTTGTAAAAAGCTTGCGAGTTGACTGGGTTGTTGGTGTACGTTGCTCCTTGATATAATTTTTTTGTTGAAAGGGAAGGGTTCCTTATCCGCGTCTGTCTCAAAAAAGTAGTAGTCTACTTCATGACGACGAAAACCCAGGATATGCTTAGCTTCAGCAAGTCGCAAAGGATTTAAATCCTGCTTCGTAGACATTGTGTTGCTGCCACCGATAAGTTGCCTGCTTGTTCATAAGTTGCTTTGTTTCTTATGTAAATATTTGTGTTCATTTTGTTGAATGAAGCAGATGTATGGCTTTGCTTTCGGTTAACTAAGTACAGTGCACCAAGTTACGGAAAAGTCTTGTTGCCTCATATGTCAACGTTTCCTTTCGTACGACTCCACTGATGCTAAAATTAAGTTGCCCCACTTTAGTTCCTGCAGAACATAATGACCATAATCTTTGGCTTCAAATAATAATGGTGCCTCTGCACTCTTGAGAGTCGGTACACCAGTGGTGATCTTTTGTTAGCGAAGCTTGCATCGCAAGTGGCCAAATACAAGCTGTTTTTGTTCTTCGTTGGAAATAAATTTTTCCTTGACCCTGCTTGACAACCCCTCACAAGGAGCCTCCCACAAAAGTTTCAGATTTCGCATTCAGGTTCCTGGCTAATGTAGATGTGTGCGTTTTTTTCCGGACATACAGCGGAAAATAGTTGTTCATTCGCTAATCAGATCGATTTTTCTAAAACAATTTTTTGGGATTGATTGAATGCTATTACGTCAGTGAATGAAAGTTCCTAGGCGAGGCACCATCACCTCAAAATATTATTGAGATGCAGGGCTGTTAAATCGCTTTTTTGAAATGAAGACTGAATAGATTTATGGTCAAAATTTTGGAAGTGCGACGGCGTACTTGGTGTTTTGATACACTCAGTTTGGTTGGCGTCTTTTGCTAAGCAAACGATTCTTAGTTGGGTTTTGACGCTGCTGCTGTTGATGTCATTACGAAGCGACGCCCTCCAACCGAGCTTCAGCTGCTGCAATAGTCGCAGCGCACTCTATTTCGAGAATTTTCGGTAACATGTGCAAAGAATTTAGGTTGTGCAGAGCTGAATCTATGTTTGAACGAAAAGTGTGAACTTAGTTAAGAATCCATCTGGCCTTAAGCGTAAGACCTACTGGTTTGCTTTGGTAAACCCATCCGTTTTAATCATCTATTTGGACACCAAATATATCGTTACTGAACTTGCAGGCCATTCTTTCACCGGCACTTGGTCTGTACTCTTAGAGAATTGTGAGAAAGGTTAATTAACCTTCCATTCTGCCTCAGGCTTCCATTTAAAGAGTGTTGAATTGTTTAATAATAGCGTATCCAGCCACAGGTCAAAAAGTTGTTCAAGCTGTTTACAGCATGCAACGACCTACGGCTGCAGTATCCATATACAAATGTAATTATTTATTATTAGTGTTTTTCCAAGTACCGGTCCATTTGTAATGCTTTTTATGTTTATCTTCGTGCATTTAAACTGGGCATTAAACAGGTGTGTTTATGGCTTGAATGACCTCCTCGGGTGCACAGCAAGAAAAACAAACAACAAAGAGTAGTTTTGGAACATGTGTAACCTTTCTTGATGTTCACACCCTATTGATCAGTCTCTTGATGCCTTCCCAGAACTCCATGCCAACAGAAACGTCAGAAGGGTTAAAAGAGAGAAATGGCAAAAAGTTCTCTGTACGGTCCTGCAAAATAACACAACATCGCTTTCGGATGGCATCCATCACAGTTCGGCACCGCTCATCGTGGGCACAATGGTGGAAGTATCCCTCTACTTACGACACTAGGATTATGTATACGTACACTTTTTCAAGGGGGCCCTTAAAGCTTTGATGCTTGTCTTGTTCTTTTGATAAAACTCGGAATCATTTCTTGGGATCCAAAATACCGTTTTTAGGATGAAGGAAACACCCTTCTAGCGTTTGTGGTTAAGAAATTATGGCCTTAAAACAACAAATCCGTAGGTAATTCGATTAATTAACTAAAGATATTTCGTTATAACTTACCAACCACAAACGATAGAAAGCCAATCAAGGGCTCAAAAGATGTAGTTTTTAGCCTAGTTTCATTTTTTTAAAAACAAACAATTACCCCTAGGGGGTGGGAGCCCGGGGTCAGGTAACCTTGGCCAAACAAGCCTATACTCATCCTCCCACTTCACATGTCACCCCCTAAACAAATTCTAATCCAAAACCTCCAAATTTTTTTGATCGAAGGTAACAGTAGAATTTGTCGATTCGTCACATCAAGGGGATAAGAAAAAAGTGACGAATTATGCAAACAGGTGAAAACTATCATAGAAGCTCGTATACTTTATCATAGCGCGTATGCACAGTGCTCTTATATGCAGTAAAATACAAGTTTATGACGTTATGGTGGAATACAACAATTATTCCTCTATTCGGACTCATCCATTTAATCTAGCACCTTTTAAATCTTTAAACTGGAAAGACTTCCCACGTTCTCTCAATGGGATGTCGGGTCGCGCTTGGCACCTCGTGTCTAAACTCGATAAACAAATCGCGACGTGCAACAATTCTCAGATAAAGATCCTTAATTTGTTCTGCTTAGACATCAAAGCGAAACTGCAAATGACGTATTAGCCCAGTGGTTCTCGAACTTCCTGCGCGTTGACCCCCAGTTAAAGCATACAATTTTCTGTTGACCCCTTGGCCTAGCCCAACAGTTACTAATACAAGGATAGTATGTGTCAAATTAAATTTGAGTGCTTTTTACTTGAAATGAATGACGAAATAATACGCAATCCGAAAACTTGCTTAGAACTTAGGGGTCATTCAGTGACCCCCATTCGACCCTGTGACTATTTGTCGACCCCTTGGATGGTCCAATTGACCCCTGGGTGTCGATATCGACCACTTTGAGAACCACTGTATTAGCCGAACAAAACGCTTCTAAGGCGAAAAAAGAGGTGACGAATTAGACCAGGGATGGGGAACCTCTAGCCGGCGGGTCAAATGCTGCCCGCGCGAACAATTGATATGGCTCGCATCAGAATTTTCGTTACCCAAACTATACACAAAATTGTGTCAAAACGAAACTCCAGACATGCAGACAGTAAGTCAAGAGAAGTCTTTCTCGCTCCTTGACAAGTTTTTACTCCTTACTTCCCTTTGGAAGATAAAGTAGAATTTTAAGATAAAATTAATTTTTGCAGCCCGCCAGCGATTTTCCGCAATACATGTGGCCCGTGATAGTAAATAGGTTGCCCACCCCTGAATTAGACGAACAGAAATGTACACAAAAGATAGGAATTCTCCGGGACCGACGAAAAAGTAACGAATTACGAATTAACTTGTCAACCGGATTTCTTGAGGCTTTCCAGAGCTCTCTAGCTCAACCGAAGGGCGAGTTATGGTTAAAAGTGTTGGAAAAAATCCTTGCTCTAAAGTTTTGGCTCGCGGAACTTAAGGGTTTTATTTCTCAAATGGAGGCGTAAAAACAGATCTGTCCTCGAGCGCGTCAGACTTGCGCGACGCCAGTGAGTGTCCTGTTAAATAAGTGCGACGATTTTACGCGCACCTATTTACAGCGCACGAAACAAAAAAGACATTTAAAGAAATGGGGAAATCAACTGTAACCACATCTTCCGTTCTAGCTTTGATCTATTTTAAAGCTGTTGTGCAGCGTTTCTTACACGCTCGGGTTTGGAAATCTTGTGTAACCGGTGTCAAGCGAAAGTTCTGACTTCACGCCATGTGAACATGCACAGAGTAATATTCTACATAACAAATAGGATTACAAAACTGATGATTAGGATTTGGTGTTTAGGTAAGAGTTTCTGGTTAGGGTTAGAAAAAGAAAAATAACTCAGGTCTAAGACTAAGTCCAATATTTTTCAATGGTTGTAGTTTTAGTAATTCCCGAATTGTAGGCTTGTTGTGGATATCGGACATCTAACCACAAAGTTTCAATTTGCACAACACACATCAAAAAAGTAATCGCCAAACTTTATTCTGAGAAGCAAAATAACTGACAAAACAATATTAGGTCAGAAATTTCGCTTGACACCGACAACAAAATTATCTTTGTAGCATGATATTAGAGCAGCTATGTCCAAGTCCAACTCAAATGGCTTACTGAGCCAAAAATTATGTCACTACCTTAACCAGGGCCGCACACTGAATGGCATACTTTGAACTTTACAAACTAACTTTGACTTAAGCTAATGTACTGAAAGCGTGCGGAATCTTACCTGCAATGGTAACAGACGTGATAAAGTGGCACTGAGGACCACCTGCATCAAAGTTGTCCAAGATTATCCAAATAAGGACAGGGCGTCAGTATGTAGGATACGTTTACTACAGCGTAAACCTAAACTGGGCCGCATACGGGCCACGGGTTGGACATAGCTGTATTAGAGGGATAGAACAGGAGCTGGCCCGTAGCCAGGGGGAGGCAAAATACATTTTTAGGGGGAAAGTATTTTTGTTTTTTACGTTGAGAAACAAATTTTTATTGGCAAAAAATTTGGGAGTCACTTCGCCCCAGTGGTTACGGGCCTAACAAGTAATGCTGAAGTGGGGTTACGAAAGGACTGAGAAAAAATGCGCTAATGCATAACAGAACATTGTTGATCGTCGGTCAAGCGGACTACGTAAGAGATTACAGGCAAGTTTTTCGCAAGCATGTGCGCTGCAAGCAAATAGCAACGATTTTTTTTCAGCAAAATACAAGGAAGATTAGATGGTAACATTTTTCTAAAACATTGTGGTATAAATTATCATTATTGTTTTTGAAACCTGTGCTCTACGTACCAGTTTTGTCGACAGGGAAGATCTGCTTTTTTAACAACTTCTAATTTATAAACTGAAGTTTAACAGACTTGCTGTAAAATGAAGTTTTAACATCGGCTTTAACTTAATATCAAAAAGGGTTTTTGCATTTAGCCTACTTCTTTATCATGCTTCGTGTGGTTACGTTTTTCAGGCAAACGGCCAAATAGGTCACACTTGCGTGGGGCCCCAAAAACTAAGATGGCCTAGGGTCCCGCGCTCCCTAAATCCCTCCCTGTGTGTGTTGTGTATTCCAGCAACTTATGCATCCAGTGAAACAGGGTTGCTATTGAGTGGAGGGGTTTGTAAACAAAGGAGAACTCGCCTCTGTGCAAAAACTTGAGCTTTGTTCTAGTTTTGAACAGATAAAAAGTTATATGAAGAAATGATACGGCTGATGAGATAGAGCCAGGGGTGAAGTGCTAAAAAAGAAGTGTGTGAACGCACCCGAAATGGTCGTTTTCAACAGCACTTCAAACTGATTTTTTAAATCAGTATTTAATGAAATATTCACTTTCATTTCCCCACAAACAAAAACATGGAAAAAGTGTGGGAACGCGTTCCCATCCACAAAAATCTGTGCGAACGCCGTCCTCACATGCTCTCGCAGAGGTCAGAATTTTCGCTTGACACCGGATTGCAAAATAAAAAATGTCTTCGGTCCACGTTCCACGTGCTGTTACGGGGCTGGATGTTGCTGCCTGCGGGATATGTGCGGTCCGTGTTCAAAAAATCTTGGACCGTGCCTCAGGTTGCCAGACATCCATGAGTGCCAAAGACTTTCATTGAATTTGCTATTAAAACTGGATACATCCTTGACTTTATAATAATCACATTTAAAGAACAAAATTTTATCAGTCCGATCCAGTCCTGATGCGCCAATTTTCAAAAAAATTGCCGTACGATCCAGTCCTGATCTGTGCTCATGTCTGATACAGAAGTGTCACATCACAGTCGCTATATAACAAATTGTGAATAGCGCTCAGAAAAGATATAGCGCACAGGGCAGAGATAAAACTTGCAGTAACTATCATAGCTAGAAAACAAAAAAAGAAACACAATTTTGTGATACTGCAGTTGAGCACTGGCTAAGCGCCAGAGGCATGCATTAGTGTTTAACGGATCGAAGATTTTTGCAATCTTAACCCAGTCCAATAGTTTCATTGTGAAATCTAGTTTGATCCTAATCCGGTAGTATTGTCCAAATATTTGATCCAATCCAGTTTATATCCGCAAAATACTCTGACGGATTGGACTGCAGTGACCAATAGTAGAGATGGCATGGGCCGCTATACTGGCGGTTAACGGTGGATTTCCATGGGCCAGTTAACCGCCCCAACATGTTTATTTTTTTGGGTACCGCTACAGTCAGCTCACATTTTGAAGCACTTACGTGGATATTGAAGTAATTTATTTTCTGTGATGTCAGTTGTCGTTAGCGTCGCCCTCTGGTGGAAGCTGTGTCAGACTTTAGGTGTTTTTCGGAGCTCTGTTAACGAAAAACGCATAATGTATGCTGTGTATGTATTGCGTAAACATTGTGCTGTGGCCTGAACGATCTGTGGTGGTGCGGTGTGGTAGTGTTCGTTAGTAGTGTGCGTAGGACAAGTCATACACTTTCAGGAAGCTAGATTCTCTGAAACTGAATCACTGAGAGCACAATATAAATTAGTTCGTATTCATAGTAGGCCTACTGTATAATTCGTCATTGGGTTGAGGATGCGCCTATAAAACTGCTGTCCAACCAGTACAGGTGCTGTAATACCGACGAGACCCCGATTTTTTAAAGTATTTTGTTGCAAAGTATGTCTTTACTTGTTTGCACTTACTATAGTAATTTGTTTGGTTACAGCACAAAAATATGTAAATGCTTATGTCATGAAGATTACCTACTACAGCAAAAATGAGTAGCAACTGTTGGTGGAAAAGATATTTGTAGTGCTATATGCCTTCATCCAGATTTTGTAAATGATCCACTCCTTTGTGTACATAGGAGGCAAAATAGCTCCAGCAGTGTCTATTTTGTCTTTTGTGGGCCGCGCTGCGCACAGGCCAGAATTTAGGTAGGGTTGTGGGTACAGGCTGGTTTACGGGTTTATTGTAATGTTGAAAAGATCGGAGATTTTTGCAATCCTGATCAAGTCCAATATTTTCATTGTGTAAGCCAGTCCGATCTTAATCCGATAGTACTGTCCAAATACTTGATCCAATCCGGTTTATATCCGAAAAAAACTCTGATTAAACATTTGACTGCAGTAATCAAATCTGATCCGGGAGAGTTTTTTTCGAAATCCAGTCCGATCTGGGTCCGGTGTCAAGCGAAATTTCTGACCTCTGCGAAATTTCTGACCTAATATTGTTTGTCAGTTTTTTGCTTCTCAGAATAAAGGTTTGCAATTACATTTTTGATGTGTGTTGTGCAAATTGAAACTTGTGGTTAGATGTCCAATACCCATAACAAGCTTGCAGTTCGGGAAGATCTATTACCGTTAACCACTGAAAAATATTGGACTTAGTCTTTGACCTCAATTATTTTTCTTTTTCTAATCCTAACCCGAAACTCTTACCTAAACACCAAACCCTCAGCCCTAATCATCAGTTTTGTAATCGTATTTGTTATGTAGAATATTAATATACTCTGTGCATGTTCACATGGCGTGAAGTCAGAAATTTCGCTTGACACCGGTTCTGAATTGCAGAATCCCGATGGATCGTGATCCGATTACCGGATCATGTTCAACATTGGTTTGTTGTGAATGTGATGGGTATGGGCTGGTCCGGGTCACAAAAATGTGAGCCCGTGACATCTCTAATCAACAAGCCCGTAACCAGCTTGGGACACTAGAGGGAGAGAAGGGTTTTCTGAGAGGGGCCAAAATTTTTTAACTATGCCAACACATTTTTCCAAGGGGGTCAAAATTTTTTCTAGTGGGGATTCGCCCTCCCTGAGCTCCCCTAGTTACGGACCTGGTGATCAGCCCAGTTTAAATATCCACATCTGATACGGGAGAGTTTTTCGAAATCCAGCACGATTCGTATCCCCTTCTGAATTGCAGAATCCAGTTGGATCGAGATCCGGAAACCGGATCATCTTCAACAATGGTATGCATGGACTAGAATTTGGATTTTCTGGAACAGGATTCCTGCTGCATCCAACAGGATCAGGAGGCATTTTGCTGCAGCCGGATTGGATTTGGATTTTGTGTTTGCTGAATAAACGTTACTTTTGTTATTTTGGCTCATTTATGCAGAGTATTTATACAGAGTCAAACAGGAGTCAGATTGCTTGTGTCATGTTGGTACCGGATCCGGAGAAGATTGGGGTAAAAAATTTGCAAAAAAGATTGGATCCGGAGCAGGGTTCCGCAGTTGGAGGTAAAATATCAAACTCTGATCTTTCCAAAAATTCCGACTCTGACTTTCTAAAATTTCCAACTCCCGACTCAGACCTTTCCAAAATTTACAACTCCGACTCAACACAAAGGGAGTGAAATTTGGCTGTTAAAATCAATGGAAATCGTGGTGCACAGCGGAGATGATCACGGAGCCGGAGTGGACTTCGGCCGGAGTTCGCATTTTAGGCTGGAACAGGAGCCGGAGTCAATATTGTAGGTTCGAGCGGAGCTGGAGTCAACATTGAGGTCTGCGCAGGAGCTAAACAAAATTTTTAAGAGACCTAATTTCCAGTAATGTAGTCAAGACCGTAACCTCCGAGACCCAGACCTGGCTGAAATTTCAAGACGAGACCGAGACTTTGTCATAAAAGCCAAGACCGAGACCTGGAAGTTCGAGACCGAGAATCGAGACCTCACATTTCTCTGATGGTAATTAAAGCTAACTCCTTGAATAATGCTGCAACAAAATATCTGGCACATTGCCAAATATCAAGATAATAAAAATCATCCGAAATTTGTGCAAACGGCCAAATACTGCAACGTTCATTTTCACTTTCCTCTTAGGAATTTACAACCTGAAACATGTGGCCTTATTTACAAATTCCATGAAGAAATGCATGGACATTGAAATTGTTGGCAGCGTTTAAAGGGTCTACACATTTTTCACTCGAATAATGTCGGTGAAGCAATTGAATATTCGAGGTGTTTGCCGTTGCCATGCTTCAATAAATTTGTTTTGACTCAGAAATATTTTAATTGTTTTGTTCGTTACAAAACAATACCA
>JGI24158J21664_10003404_pt1 | contig 19921 bp, 13 predicted proteins | sample Ectturendosymbi3_FD_21664 | JGI IMG/M metagenome (IMG submission 21664) | reverse complement strand
ATTCATACTGTCTTCTTCACTAGATTCACTGTTTAGCAACACATCTTGTTCCATGTCTTGTTCTGCTGGATTTGTGTTGCAGTCAAATCTGACTGTAACACCACTCCCCCCTTCAGTTTCTTGTTTCTCATTCTCTCTTTTTTTGTGATAATTTCTGGTTACCCACCGCATTAATTCAATAGTTTTGGGTTTTATCACTCCTTGTTGTTTTAGGAAATGCTCCACCACTTCATTCGTCAATTCATCAGCTATTTCATTCAACTTTTCATCACTTGTTACCAGTTTGATCATGGGTCCTTCCATCATTCTGACAGCAATCTTTCGTAACTTGGATCTTAATTCTTGTCCCTTCAGTTGATCCATAGATTTTGGCAATTCAGGATTGTCTATTTTTGCTCTTTCGTAGAGTGTTTCCATTATCTTACGCATTTGCGTATCAGTTTGCACCATTTTTGAAGTCAGAAACACTTGTCTTTCCATTTTTGCATCCAGGTAATCCCAATTTTTTATCTTTCCCGTATTTATCAAAGCAGTTCTTATTTGAAAGAATGCTCTGTATTTTTTACAATTTTCACAGTTGCAACATATGTTGTTGCAATAATGACACTTGCTCTCTTTTCCTTCGTAACTCAAATCAGGTTTTATACAGGCTGGTGTTGTGCATAACTGGTTCTTGTTTAAGTGAGTTACATCCAGTATTTCAGCATAACCGTCATCTTCTTCACTTGGTTTTTCAAGTGTCAGTCCTGATTCTTCATAAAACTTTCGTATCATCCTGTCCCATTCAAAGGATGTTTCAGGCGATGGTAGATCATGCGGGCATTGTATGAAACTGGATGGCATCAGACTGACATTCCCATTTTCTCGCCACTGTACGTTCCAATGCATTATTTTCGCTATTATAGCGAAATCTTCATTGAAATGTCCTCCTGTTAGTCGTATGGGATATGGTGAATTTGTTGCACTTTGCTTTAAAATTTCCTGATAAATGGCTGTCAATGTTTCCATTTTTCCTTGAATTGTTATTTCCATTTTTTCAATCTTTTCCCACAACGTGGTGTAGTATGCTTTCATATCCGTTAAGTTAAGGTTATAGTATTCAGTCACCATTGCTCTCGTTTGATTATATTTATCTATTACGGTTCCCGAGATTGACGCATGATATTTGTATCTAGCATTTTTTGCTTCACGCGTTTTTCTTTCAATATATCCTCCAAGTACCACAATGTTTACACAGATAAACGCTATAGCCACCGTGGTTAACATCACATTTATTTCTTGATAGGGTGGAGTTGCCTTAACATGTACACTCCTTTTTGCTCGATTTTTATCGTAGCTGGTCTTTCTCCAACTCTGAAGCTTGTTTTTCCAATTGCGTTGTGCTTCTTCAGACAGCGCTGGTGAGGTTGTTGCTTGCCATTGCTCCTGCAACAGATACAGGATTTAAATTTCCAACCTTAGTAGCAAGCTGCAATGCCTTCTTCGTGTCAGGAGTTTTTCCTGTTTTATAATATCGTAAAGCACAACTTCCGAAAAGCAATACAAGTATTATCCCTATTATTGTTCCTACTATTATTATTATCATTTTTATGGGTCCACTGAAGAACCCTGAAACCGTATCCTCTGTATGTTCTACGACATCAGCTCCTTTATCTACTACATTGTTTACAACGCCTGCAACATCATCCACTATTTTTCCCCCAAATCCTAACACATCTCCTAATATTTCTCTGGCTCCATTTCCCCAACTCAGATTGTTAAAGTCCAGAGTTACAGGATCCCAATGAAACGTGAAATTTATTAACGCAAAAGGAGGTAGTGTTGCGTTTTCTATTCTCTCTACTTCTAGTATAAAGGGTAACGTTTGTTGTGCCCTCATTTCTGCCTCTTGCAATTCCTGTCGTAGTATTGGTGCATTACTCACTAGTAGTTCTACCTCATCTAGCGCTTCAGTATCTTCATATCTTGCATCAAAATGGCTTAGATTTTTTCCATACCAATATAATTCTTCACATTCTATTAATCCTTTATGTAATGTGTTACGATATACTGTATTATTTTTTAGACCCTTAAGTGGTTCTAAATGGGCCATCAGTTGCATTACCCTTTTGTGCAAGTGATAATTTATTATGGCTGCTTGTGCACTTGCTTTTCCTGCAGCCAACGCTAGTTGTCTATTCTCAATAGTGACCCTGGCTAACTCTATTTGTCCCTCTATTAATTGCCTATCTATTGATAATTGCGTTCGTTCAAACTGATTTTCTCGATGTGCTAATGACGTGGTAAATTGTGCCAGTACAGTTACTTCATGTTGTAGTTGTAACTGTCCTCTATGTATTCCATCCAATTGTCCTTCTATTTGATTAAATCCATCATTCATTTTTTGTGTCAGTGCCCCTAATTTTTGATTCATCAGTGCCTGATATTTATCCAGCTTGGCGCTAAACGCCGCTTCTTCTATTCCGAAAAACATAGCGGAGAATAGTAATGACAGGAAGAATCTTTTAGTTCTCTGCCGCCCTGTTTTATTTAATGTATAATTAGTATGCATAAAACAGGGTTGTCCATATGCTAATACAGACTGGTTGTTATGTATATCTGGGATTATCATTCTTCTTTTTAAAGCTAATTCCAATGGTCCCGTAGCCTCTCTGCACCATACCAGCGTTGTTTTTTTATTACACTGGCTTTCCGTTCTGTATACTTGTTCGCATCTTTCAGGATGTAAATGTTGCAATATCCGCATTGCCCTATACTCTTCAGCTGGCATCCATGCTCGGTCGTTTAGTGGCCCATCCCTCTGTTGTTGGTAGTATAAATCCCTTTCACACATTATTTCCCTATTTTGTTTTACTATTACCGTATATCTGTGTTCCCAATGTACCGGTGCTAACATGGTTTTGTGGAATTTACTATACGCGGCTTCACTTCGCATAATAGCCCATATCTTTGTGGGTAACACACGGCTTGGTCCATGCCGGAATATGGCCTTAATATACCAATTTTCTAAACCTGGGCTGCGATATGTCCAGTCGACTGTTTTATTCATTTTTCTTAGCAGATACCTATGATCATCCCCTAAATCTTGGGGCTCAAAACTTCCCAAAGGTAAGATCCATGTAAATCCTTCCTGGCTTACATTTACAGTTAACGAGTACTCTTGTAAATCGCATACCCTTTTTGTCCTTGGCGTTCCTGGTGCATATTCTATTCCCCAATTTTGTTCCTCAGCTATTTGGCAAGGTTCAGACCTATTTAATAATTTCCAGGAGTCTGGTATCCCTTCGTCGCTTTGTGCTAGTACTTCCCACTCGACCCACTGGTATTTCTCATACATTGAGTTTACTGCGTAATCTACCATTTTTAACGCGGTTATAGCATCTATCTTCCTTACCAGCAGTGCCCCATTGGGTGCAAATATGTTGCTTAAATTTTCTCCTAAAACATGTCGTGCTACTGTTCGCCTAATCCTTTGGGTCTGCTTTTGGCCTCTTATTCGCGTAGTTAGTGCCAGGTAGGCCATTGTTATCTGAGATACTGGTTTATTGAAGGCTCCACGATAAGGTCCTAGTTGATTTAATACTACCGGGTTTCTTGGGCCTTCTTCAGTCAGGTTTAAAAATGTTACATTTATTTTGTCCCAAGTTGCCTCATATACCCATTTTGTGACCGTTTTATCAAAAAACACATAATAATCTCGATCTCTTATGCTTATTTCTGTGGTTTCTACTGCCACATGTTTTCTTTTTCTTAATTCGTTTATCGCTATTCGATGTCTTCCCCCATGTGAGTGCCATTGGGCAGTGTATACTATTGGACACCAACATGCTTTATCATAGGCCTCTGCAGTGGGATAGTACCTTCCACCACGGTGGTAGGTTTCCGTAAACGTTCTTCCCTTTACTGCGACCTTGCCAAAGTCATCTAGTTCATGTATGTTTTTTAAAGCTTCATCATCGCACCCCCACGGATCTAGTTCCGCTAATGACTTTCGAATTGTTTGCGGATTCATGATGGATCGTACCTGGTATCCTCTTTGTTCCAAGATTCTTGGCATGCTTCTTGGATTTCGAGTGTGGTACATATTCGGAGGAAACGGTGAACTTTCCACCCATGTTACCAGTATCAGCACAATTATTACCAGCTTCATTTTTACCTTATTTCTTCTGTTGACACAAAAATTCATTACGCTTTACGTTACACCATTCACTTTGTTCTTTCACTTCGCATACTTGATTGCATACATTGGTTTGGTAGTGATATAATTAGTAGTTCGTGTAAACCATGGTTCATGTACATACAAATGGCCCAACAACATGCCCAATGGCAACACAATCCCCTTTCTTCTTTGCCGTCGGTATTTTATATGTAAATAATTTCCTTCCCATTTTATGTCTTTGGGCGAAAACACCCCTTTTAATTTTGGATTCAGACTTAAATTTATACATAATGGCTTTTTGCCAATAAACATGCGTGCTGCTGGGTACACATACCACTCATATTCTCTTAAATGTACTTGTCGCTCAGGATTATATAATTTGAAACATCCTTTATCCGTTTCCCATATACATTTTTGCGCATAATACACTTCACACAATAATAATCCTTGCCCATTTATCATGAGCTCGAACTGAGACACATATCGTGGTTTTATATTAGTTATGGTTGGTGATGATTTTTCTTTGGGGTCAACATTTGATGGCTCCACCAGGGAGTCCATTTCAATCTTTTCATCTTGTTCTTCTTGTAACAATTTTTCATCTCCTTCTTCTTCTTCCCCTTCCTGCTCCAACTGTTCAGCATTAAGTTCCTCTTCCAATTTTACTTGTTCAACTTCCATTTTTGTTTATTTACAATTCTCCTAATGCTGCAACACAAATATCATTTTATTGTTGCATTATTAACCAATCTCCTTCAACCAACGGTGCGCTTCTGTTAAACACAGTGCCGTCCCCCCACTTTTGCTGATGCCTTTGCTTTCGCTTCCAGTTGGGTGTATATATATACTGCCTTTTCCACTGGAGTGTGTAAATACGTGGTTCCACGTTGCTCTGCTGGGGCACATTTGCTCTGGTTGTTGTATCTATTGCCTGTGTTTGCCATATATACTGTCGCATGAGATGCTTTCGAGTTACCGTTTTCTTCTGCTTTTTTGCAGGAGGGGGTTCGCTGTATCCCTTCAGTCTTTGTCCTATCAACCATTCTGCAACCAATCGCATCTTTTCCCTGTCTGTTTCCTTTTGGTTGCTGGTAGACCGTTTGTCCCAGCTGATTCTTTCATAGCTGACGATGTGAGGTTGAAACCATATCTTCTGAAAGTATTCTTGTACAGCGGGGCTCCTTGAAAGATCCGGATTTATTTCTTGTGCATGTCCTGCGAATACGGCCTTGATTTCTTCTTCATCCATTATAGCATGCATATAGGGACATGCCGGTGATGTAAGGAGATGTATCATCATCGGACATTCATCCTTTCGCATATGGTGAATCTCTACCCCACAACAAAAACACCGAACCGTTCTCATTGTCTCATGTAATTCTACATACCAGCCTGCTTCGGCTAATGCTTTTCTTTCCTGATCAGTGGCTATGAGTGGCATGATATCTTCATTTCTTTGCCATGTTTCTCTTCGCTTTTCCAGGTTTCCATGTTCTTTACTATACATGTGAAACCCTCCTTCTCTTAGTTTTCGCAGTCTTTCCCTTACGAGCGGGAATTTCAGATCAGGCCACTCTACCAGTTCCATCCCTGGCGTTGCATCAGGTTCTTCTCCTAGGAATGCAGGACACACAGGGTTCAACCAAGCGTGTACTGTAGCCATAGTACACCACTCTGGGATGCCCAAGGCTATTCCGCCACAACCCATGCACATCAATTTATCTTGTAGTCCCACAAATCCATTGTGCGCTAATTTCCAAGCAGGTTGCGATATGTCCGTTATTTCCTTTGTTTTATGTAGCGACAGCAATTTATCTTCTTCATCCCATTCTGTTAATAGTAAGTCAAAAAATCTTCTTGGAGAGAAATCACTCATTATGATACTGTCCATTATAGCCCTTCCTGTTCTTTCATATTGTAGGTTTTCTATCAAACGCAATACCATCTTCTTGCATTCTTCTTCTTCATAATTATCCACCAATTTTGCACCTTTTTCCTGCAATGTTTCAGGCACAGTTACAACATTCAGTGCCATTTTTACTTCCTACTTCCTATTTTCTCTGTAACACAATTTACACGTTTTTACAATTCGCACACAAACATTTTACTATCTCCCGAAGTTCATTTACACTCTTAATGTCTTTTTTCCACGTCGCCATAACTTCACAAATAGCGTTATCGTTATTATTACATGGCTTATGCTGATTAATAGCAGAACAAGCATTTGCGTAGCCAAATAATGATAGTATGTCCAATCACGTCCACATTCCAATGGTCTCCCCGTATGATTAGTTCCATAGAAAGCGTTTATTAACCCCGCATAGAAGTTTTCCGAAGGCGATCCTTGAGTAGTTGCTCCAAAAACTACAGGTCCCGCCAACAGCACAAACAGTAGTATCAAACTTATTATCATTTTTATCGTTTTTCTCCCTTTTTTCTACAACAACAAAGTCATAAGATTGCGATATTAATGACATTATTTGCACCAAACCAACAATTTATTACAACCATGTTTCACTTTAAACTTATTGCACTCCTCTAATAAATAACAGTTCCAATAACAACCATTTACAACGACCACCACAACTCACAAAACCCTTGGTAATGGTTCACATTTTTATATGACAATCATAGTTCACGCAAAAACTCCTCTATAATCCTCTATACTTGTATATATTATTGATAATATAACATGTCATCATATTGATTTGGCCGCACTGTTCGACCCAAACGGGTCTGTACGTTTGGCTCATCTTTTTCTATATATACATCAGTTTGTTCTGGTACTGTCCTCTCCCAGCGAGAGTCAGTCCATAGTTCTTTTAAAGTTCTTGTGTCTTGACTTTCTTGTCTTGACTTATTCCAGGGCTTGAAAGCTCTTGGTTCTTCACTTCTTCTTGTCGCCTAAATATTACATAGTTATTAACATATTGTACCGTTTTATTTTTCTTATAGCGCTATATTTTTCGTACCTTATCTCCTTATTATGGCCATTTTTAATTTTTAACTTCCATAATCAGAAATAATTAGACTTAACCCCGACCTGCAGTGTCTTGTCTTATGGTTACATGAGTAGCTAATTCATGTTTCCTTATTTCTTCTTATGTTTTTCCTAGATCCTTATTACTTTTCTTTCTCTTATTTCCCACCATGGCTTTCTTATTCTTTTTTATCTTTTTTTTCCTTTCTCCTAGCTAGATCTTATGGGCATCCTTTGTCTGTTTTTGTTTTATTTCCTCTTTTCTTTTTTCCTTGCCCCCTTTTTCTCCTAGGGATCTCTGTTTCCCCTTAACCCTTTTCCTTTCTTGTTTTATATTTCCCAGGGCATCCCTTCATCCTGGTTCATCATTCTCCGTACTTTATTTATTCCTTTTTTTTTTCTTTTTCCACTTATCAATATATATTTTTATCATATTTTATTCTATTTTATTACCTAGAAGTCAAGATTTAGTCGTCGGCTCCCGCGTCCTCCAGACTTTTTTTCCCAATTCCGGATATACCCTGATTTTCTGTGATATGCAGCTGACGCATATTTATTCCATTCTTGCTCTAGATAACTTTTCCAATTGGCCGGGTTTCGCTCCATTAACTCTTCTATTTTAACGTAATTGATATCTCGCCTTATTACGTTCACCGTTATGTTTTGAATTTTTGAATCCGTTTCTATGTCTTCCCACTGGAAGTCATATTCCCATAGTGCTTCTTCTAATGCTTCTACAGGGTTTACATCGCTCCCGATAGTACTTTCCTTGGTAAATGTACTTAGTCGCTCCTGTTGCCTTTCCCGGGATTTGGTGTATTTATTGCTTACCCAATCCCAAAATTCATTGAGTGCGCTCACATGTTCTCCATATTTTGCAATTTTGGCCAAAAGGAAAGCTGCTTTTATTGTCATATCCTTTTTTCCTATTGACATTGCTCGGTTGAAGATAAGGCGAAGCTTATCACTATCCCGCACCCCTGGATATTCGTCAAAAACCTGCTTGGTTAACTGAGCCCATCTTAACTCCCGCAAACCACCGAATTGAGGTGCCAATTTGTCTAATACTAGTACTTCTAATGTTTTTGATCCCGGTGTTTGCCATACTGCTGATGCCGGTTTCACACTTTGACCCACAAGAGTTGACAGGCCTTGGCTCAACGTTCCTTGCATATTATCTGATGATGTAGACATTTTACTTGACAATTTTTCAACAAAATTTCTTATCTTTTCCTGTAATACACTAATGGTTTTTGTTATTAGACTTTAACAATTAGCGATATACAACACATTGAAAGAACTTGACGAACGATTTGCGAAAAATTTATACATATGAAGTAATTAGCTTGATTTTACATCAAGCTATACTCCCCCTTTTAATCCCAAAATGCTATTCTCCTGAGACAGTACTTTTAGCGTAATTGCGAACTCTTATTGCACTTGCTCTTTGCAACAAAGGCTTGACCTTGGGTTTGGCTGGCAGCAGCAATTGGTAAGAAACCTTGCGAAGTTCTGTCCCGATTTGTAATGTCATTTCCCTGGGTCCTTTGGCAATGATAGGGTACGGTCCATGAAGTAATGGTGCAAGTTTATGTTTGCGTTGCATTGTCTTTATATATGCCCATGTTGCATTTTCCCAGTTGCTTCCACTCATGCTAATGGGTCCCTCTGGTATTATTTGTGGTGGTTTTAATGGCTGGGCTTCATCAAATATTGGCATTCCTGGCGTCTTTACCTGAATTCCATATGCCCTCATGCTGGGGGACGTATTTGTTTCCAGATTAAAGTAAGTATTTATTGCAAGGACCGCAAAGGGCAAATAAACTGGCCATTTCAAGATGTGTTCTTGTGCTCGCAAGATGGTTAGAAGAGTTCTATGCACTCTTTCTACTTTCCCATTACATTGTGGATTATAGGGCAAAATTGTCCTGTGTTCTATACCTAGAATTTCCATGCATCTTTCCCAGGGCCGTGATTTGAACGGGGTCCCATTATCACTTACCAAGACTTTCGGAATTCCGAAATGACTTATGAAATGGTTGAAAAATCCTAAAACTGATTGTTCGGAATTGGCATGCGTAATTGGGACTGCTAACAATAACCCCGTGAATCTATCTATGATTGTTAGTAATTCTGTGACATTTGGCAGAATTATATTTCTCCCTATATGCAGATGATCAACATGTACCACCGCAAATGGCTCATTTGGTGCTTCGAACGGAGCTGGGGCTAGTTTTACTCTTCGAAAAGCTTTTACTCGTTGACACACGTCACAATTGTCAAGCATTTTCTTTACCTTGGTGCGCAATTTAGGCCATGCAATTAATCTCTTTAGCCTCTGGTATGTCTGCTTCCAACTGAAATGTCCCCAATCATGATCAACCTTGATAAGTGTCTCTACTATGCTTTCATCTGGTATCCACAGGCGCGGTTTTATATATTCGTTCTTTATCACCCATATTTCATTTCTTGGATCCCAGTACGCTTGCTCGGGTTTGTGCTGAATCAATTGGGCCTGTGCCTTGCGAATATTACTTATCCAATCTGATGTTAAGTACTTGGTGAACTTGTTTAAGGGTTGTAAAAATCCTTCTTCTCTAGCCTCATTTTCGCTTTGCTCCGCCACATTAGCTTGTGTCCTTTCCACTGGTCTTAATTTTATCCTGCTGAGGTAGTCTGCAATTTCATTGTCAACCCCGTCTATATGCTGGATGTCAAGATCAAATTCGGAAAGATAGAGTAGCCTTAACTTTCGAAATCGTAGCTTGCAGTTTTTAGAGCCCAATATGTTAACCAGTGGTTTGTGATCTACATACACGGTGCAATGGTTTCCCTCGAGAAGGTAATGAAAGTGCTTTACACTCCCTTCTAACGCCAGAAGCTCTTTGTCTATGGCTCCGTACGCCTGTTGTGCTAGGTTTAGAGATTTGCTGTAAAACCCCAAAGGTTTAACCTCCTTTTTATCTGTGATTTGATAGAGGATCCCTCCTATCGCGTAATCGGACCCGTCTGTTGCTAGATACAGCGGTCTTTTCCCATCGTATGTACTCAGTGCCACCGCCTGCATTACCATGTCCCTTACTTTAGCAAAGTCTTGTATTAATGGCTTTGTCCAGTTAATTTTTGTTCTGCTGCTCATCTTCCTAGGGACCCCCGCCCCTACCTGATTCAGCCTTCGTTGATACTCTGCTATTCCTGGCAAGAAGGGTCGAGTGAAATTCACGATTCCCAGGAACTTTCTCATGTCCCTTACTGTTTCTGGAAGGGGTACTCGTCTTATTGCATCTATGTGTTTATACGCACAATGCACTTTTCCTTCACTTATCCATCTCCCTAAGAATTTCATGCTGTCTTTTCCGAGTTCGCATTTCTTTAGGTTAGTTGTTAAGTGGAAACGTGCCATATAGTAGAGAAGATAATAGATTGCCCGCTTGTGCTCGTCAACATCGTTGTTTACCAGTAAAATGTCATCTATGTAGACCAGAAAGTTATCAGGGATTTCTTTAAGTCCTCTTTTTATTCTATCTTGGTTATACCAATGATTTGCAAGTCCCACGACGAAGCTACTGGCCATAGAAAAGACGCCAGGACTGTTTATCCAACCCATTGGTAATTTTCTGAATCTATACCCCCCTGGCTGAGTGGCAATCCCTAATATGGGCCTTGATTCTTCATCTACATCAACGTGGTAGAAACCCTTTGTCAAATCTAACTTAGACATGACCCCCCCTCTACAAGCATGATTAGGCAACTGATCTGTGCGTGGCAGGTTAGCATCTTTAGCCAGAGTTAAATTATTTAATGTGCGGAAATCTACTACCATGCGCTGGGCAGCGTTCGGATCTGCTCGAGCAACCATGAAGGCTGAACTTCTACATGTAGTTTCCCCTTTCTCTATGATTCCCTTGTCTTCAGCGTCTCTTAGAAACCGCGTCATTTCTGAGGTTGATTTTTCTGACAGCTGATACACAGGTGCAAAAAACATCGAGGCACCATCGTGTAATTCTACCTTACACTTATAGGGCAATCGTGAATCTTCTTGTAAGTTTTGTTTTTCTGCCTGAAGTCGTGGAAACAAGTTCCATACTTTTGCAAACCATTCCTGGTCTATTACGTCCTGCTGTTTTGGTTCATTAGGGCATTTTGGTGTCGGTAGCGTTTCTAGGTAGGCTTTTGCTTCGTCTTCTGTCAGTACTTCCCCTAGTTGGTCTGGGATAACCTGTGCATTGTTTATCTCTGCTTGTGCCTTTTTTACTTGGTCATGCATCTTTCTTTTCTGTCCCAGTTCTTCTAAGAGTGGCACAAAATTCTTTAAAATGTCTACAACTCCTATGAGATTGTAGTTCATGCTGAGAGCTGGCATGACAATGAATTTAAGTTCCAAATTGGCATTTTTATAAGGGACCGTGATCACTACCTCTCCTATAGAGTACAGCTTTTCCTTTTGACTCTGGAAGTTTGCTACTGGTACTTTTTTAGTAGTGTCTACCATGGCCATTTCCTGTGGACTTAACACGGAAGCGTCTATCATATTCCTGTTTGCCCCCGTATCTAACAAAAACGTTCTATCCCTCCTATCATCTTGTATAAACACATAATTACTTTTTAAGTGAGGTTTTTCTGAGACTTGAAGGTAATTTGCCTCTGCATTCAAGTCTTCTACTTTTGTCCTAAAAAATCAACCGATGGTAAGTCCATAGGCTGAAGCATAGGTGCGTTTTCAGCTAGTTGCGCCATGGCCTGTTCATACATTAGCGGCGGTCTTAACGTTTCCGACTTCCATCTTTCACTAGCACTTAACCCTTGCACAAAATTAGCTTCTGCATGATCAGCGGCTATAGCTGGCTGATCGTCAGCTGGGGGTGGCGGTGGCTCAGCCCAAGAGGCTTTAGGTCGTCCTTCTTGGATTATAGCTTGTCTTACTCTTGCCGCTTCGCTTTCCCATGTTGGCTTGTCATTAATTTGCATTTGGTTAGCGTTTTGTTCATTGCCATTTCTCCTATAGCCCCTGTATTGTGGGTTTTGATTCTGATATCCCCCACGCCCTTGTCCTGGTGGTCCATTATTCCAATTTTGGTTATAACCATTTCCATACCCTCTGTTTTGACTCCAATTATTCCTGTTCGTATTATAACCCCCTCTTCCACCGTTCCAATTGCCTCTTCCTGAGCCTCTTCCTGCATTCCATCCCCCTCTTCCAGGGTAACCATTGCCGAACCCTTGATTATTTCGCTGGGGACAATTACGCTTTATGTGGCCTTCTTGATTACACCAGTAACACCTTATTGGTGGTCTTTGTCCCTGATCAACCTGCATAGGCATTTGTCCTGGTGCATTGGTTTGCAATGATGGATTCTGACTCATCATTGGTTGTAGTTGAGGCACGCTTGCTGTAGGCTGTTGACTAGGTTTTCCTGGTTTACTTATCTCTTGTGCTTGTAATGCCGAGACGACCATATCCAATTTTTTATCAAAGTTTCGAAAATCTATTTTAGTTTTTCCTTTTGGTAAGCTAGCTTGTGCAACTGCTGCACTGGGCATCTCGACATTGCATGCCATGTCTTCCTCGTCACTATCACTGTCTTCCTCTCCCTCATGCATATATATCTCTACCGGCTTCATCCCCACATTATCTTTTACTTTTTCCCATATTTCTGTTATGGCTTGTCGCCACTTCTTAGGGTCTTGCTTCGTTATTTGTAAATGCAAAGATATGTCCATTTTGGAGACCATAATTGCTTCTAACTCTTCTCTTAACGATGGATTCTTTAGAACCTCATCCCATGTCAATTGTGACGTGGTCATTATGCCCGTTAACACATCTGCAGGGTTCACATCCCAATTCCATTGCATGTTCCTAAGTTTTTGGATAAAGCTAGTCCTTTTTTGCCGTGGTGTTAGTTGATACCTACTCTGCATCCATTGAAATAGGTTGTCTAATACCTCCCTTCCCTTTTCCGGGTTGTTTGCTGCTTGTACCAGAAGCATTGTGGCTTGTGCCGCGACTTCTGGATGGCTGCTTAATTGGGGCATTAGCGCTTGTAACAGCATGGTTTCTTCCCCGGGTTTTACTCTTGCTACTGCCTGCTTGGTTAGTACCACCCATGGTATTTCGCTTCCCGGTATTAACGCTATTACCACCCTTCTAATATCTTGTATGCGCAACTGGTTTTGTGCACCCATGGGCAAGTTGTTCGTTGTTACTAGTTCATCCTTGACTCGACCCGTTTCCTTGGGCGTACTATGAGGGTCTTTCTTGGGTATTGGCATTCCCCCGAAGGTTAAATCGCATTGTTCGTCATTCCAGTCCAGCGTGGGGTATAGTGATCCTTGCTTTTGCATATATCCTAAGTCTGGGTTGCCTTCTGGTTGGTCACGTATAACAACTTGTTTTCTCCCATCCCTATGTTCATGAATCACTTCTACACTTGGAGTGCTTTCGTTGCTCCCTCTTCTTTTGCAGCTAGGTCCGGGCTGGGCAGGACCACATTCTCCTGCGGCTAGTTGTTGTTCTTCCTGTCCGGGCTGGGCAGGACCACATTCTCCTGCGGCTCTTCGTAGTTGTTGTTCTTCCTCGTTGAATTCCTGTTGTAATTGATGATACCGTATCCGTGCTTCTTCTGATTTTTCCCAAGCCTTTTGTGCTCTTCTCAACGCATTTGCTACTTCCCGAGTTTCTTTTGTTGCAAAATTTGAGCCTGATTCTTCCGCTACTTCTTGTGCTCTTTTTTCGGCATCACGTTCCTGGTCCGCAGCTTTGGTGCTTTTTCGCATCCAGTCCTGTCGAGCGGCATCCACTTCTGCACTTGTGACATTTGCCTGTGCTTCAGCATCTGGCTCTTCATAAGATGGTGGTGCTTCATTTTCTCCTTCTTTCGCGTCCATTGGTGGTGCACTAGCTTTTTCTTTTTCCTCCAATAGAACTCCGTTCAGGTGTTTTGAAGGAAATAATGTTGCTGTTATTTCCCGCGCTATTCCCCCTAAAGGTCCAGATTTCCCTTTTCTTTGTGACTTCACCAATGCCTGAGATCCCTTCTTTAAGCTCTTATGTTTTTGCTTTAGGTTATATACTTCCGTATCTAAAGCCACTTGACTGGTTTTAGCAGCCAATTTATGCCGGTGTACTGTGTCTACCAACTCTACCACCGTTCCCACGCTATCCTGGGCATCCATAGCCAGTTCCCTTAGCGCTTTTTCTGTTTTTTTGTCAATTTTTTCAGTCATGTTTTTCTTTTTCACTTATCCCTTTTTCCTACAACAATTTTTATTGCATGACACACAGCACTATTATGCACTGTCAACTGGCACCACCTCTGGGGCGGGTTGTGAAACCGGCCCTTCATCCGCTTGCTGTATTTTTTGGTCGTCTTTTACGTAATCTATTTCAGGCGGCATGGTCCAAATTACATATGCATATATGGCGGGTGTTGCCACTGGCTTTGTTACACTCGGTGGTGGCAGTTGAATCGGATTATGCAAAAACAATTTCACTTTTTCATAAAATGCATCACCAACTATCAGACCTTTTTGATACGTTAAATATGCAGCCATTAGAGAATGCATTAGTTCGTTTTCAAAATGCGATTTTAATCTCTCGCTTATTCCTCCCCTCTCGGGCAGCTCTAGTCCCTCAGCATTCTGCACTCTAGCAACCTTTTTATGTGTTGGCTCTATCTTCTTCATTATCTCATGGAACTTTCCACTATTTTCCATATACCATATGGCTGCTGCCCATAAATTTGGATCGTTTACCCGTATGTTCATAGTATGAGCGTTTTTCTTTACCGCCTCTGCAGCTTCTACCCATACTCCTTCTAGGTCTGTACTATATAGGGCCAGGTACTTATGTTCTACCATAGCAATTAACCGATTAATGTCCACTAGCCCATACGCCAATTGCTGGGTTACATCGTATAATCCCCTTATTACATTTATATTACTGGGCCTTACAGGCATTAACATTTGGGCTGCAAGCAATATTGGGTCTGTTCGCCATAACGCCAAAGTCGTCTCTTTTAACGCATACTGTCGCATTAGCTGAACCAATGGTGAACACACATACAGTTTCTTCTGGGACGTTCCAAACTCATAAGGACATCTTATCTTAGTAAAAATACTTTGAATAGCACCTATCGCCGAAAAATACGACATCTTGAGATGTCCCACCAATACTGTTTCCTTTAATGAATCAGCTTGCGTTACTGGCAACGTTTCCAATATTAAGGCGTATAATAGCAAAATTTCTTGAGTTGTCCACTGAATCAAATAGTCGATATCCACAAATGCTGTAGAGGCGCCTGCGAAGTTTTGCTTTAGCCATTCCACTACTGATTGAATCACCAACCCTTCGTTCATGGCAAACATCATTTCCCATCTTTGCCTATAGTATCTTGTTATTTCCATTATTCTTATTCCCTAGTTTCCTTTTAACACAATGACATCATTTCTCGTATTATCTTCCCGTAGAACCAAAACCCTGTATTCCTCGGGAAGTTTTCTGCAGCGAGTCTACTAGTCGTATTTGCACTTGGATATTGGGTAAAAATAACAACTGCCCTATCCTGTCACCCGTTTGTATGATATACTCTTGATCTCCATTGTTTTTAATGGTCATTCCTATTTCCCCCCGATAGTCACTATCAATTAGCCCTTCTTGTCCACACACTCCTTGTTTTGCAGCCATTCCGGAACGTTTTACTAACAGAGCACATAAATGTGATGGCATTTCCAATGCTATTCCCAGGTTTATCTTTTTCCACCCTCTCGAAGGGATTTTGTGACATTCACTAGCATACACATCCCATCCTGTCGATCCACCTGTTGCTTTCGTGGGTTGTCTAGCATTTTTGTTTAACAGTTTTACTTTTACTTCCATATTAGTTAACCTGTAACATCCATTTATTATTTTATTCACCTTACGCCCGAAAGACGTCTATTGTTGATTTAACTTTGACTTGACATACTGGACACCGGAGGGCTGTTGGTCCACATAATTTACACACGACTAAGTGTCCACAGGGCATCAACAATGTTCTTGCTGGCTCGCGTTGACAGGTTCGACATTTATCTCGTTTTAATATTTCCTTCGCTTTGGTTATTTCATCCTGTGGTTCGGCAGTTTTCCCATGGTCTTCTTTAACCCCCATTTCTTCCTGTTCCTGCATTTCCGTCAGATCCTTTACTAACGTTGTTACTTTCCCATATCCCCGTCCATATTCATCTAGCCTTATGGACAAAGCCTTTCTTATCAGGCGCCTTTCGAATCCCATTTCAAATGCCGCTTGAAGGACTTCTGAATTAGCGAATTCTTTTTCTATTTGTTGTTGTTTTTTTACCCTTTCTTCACCTGGATCTATTATTTGTGGCGGGCGGTCAACACATTCTTGCGGCCTCCATGTATTAAATAAAGACCCATAGTTAGGATTCATGGCCAAATTTTGGGATGTTACATCTAGAGGTGGTCGTGACCCTGCCCCGTGAGGCCTGGATAAATGCGCAAACCTTTGAGTGATTTGTTCCACATACTCTGGTCCCTTATTCCGTAACACGTATTCACACAACGGAAACCATTTGGCATGCTCAAACCATGGATTGTCATAGACTGACCAATTTTGTAAACCTCCGTTGCAGTAAAAACATTTTACTCTGTCCCCTTCTCCGAGATAGTACAGGCCTGCCTCGGCCATTTGCTGGGCAGTCGCTCTGATACGTACTTGAGACCAGTTGCGCTGCCTGTCCGCAAACGTCTGGAGCCTACTTTGTAATGAAGTCAAATGAGGGCTGTGTGCGTTATTGCACGGGTACATTACCGACAAAGTATTCAGATTAGGTCCTCCTGAATTTGTTTCACAAGCGTTAGCCCCCCTCAGAACCTGGCCCGCTGGCCTACGTCTTACAGTTGAGACCGTTACCTCAGGCGACCTCCATAATACCCTTTGTGCTGGGGGTGATTGTCTGTCCCTAGTTATCGGTGGCCCACAATGTACTGAAGGATCCCGGATATTGCTTATGGCATCATTCTCTTCTGGGTTGTGCCTGTCAAATTTACAACTTATTTCATGCCACTTAGCATCTCTAGGATTGTCCCCTACTTCCCAATCCTGAACCTGTGAGCCACAACTATGACATTGTACCCGATCTTTGTATCCCTTGTAGAAAAATCCTGCTCTAACCAACGTCCATGGATCAACTGCCGGCCCTTCTGGATATTTTTGAAATGTCATTAGCCGATATGTTTCCCTCTTTGTGTCACTTGGTATGATATAAACACTTAATTGTCCTGGTGGATCCTTTGGTTTTTCCAATAACCGCCCGTCAGCAACTACCATATTACTTTTACCCATTGTCCTGTTGAAACATAGTCGCTAGTCACTTAAAATATTTGTGGCACCAGGGAAGATGAGCGGTTACGGGGTATGCTTAGGGCTACGTGGCTCCTCACGGAAACCAGCAGTAATCATTGAAGGCTTATTTCGGGATTTAAGGCCGAAAAGCTTGCCTCCTATACTGACTTGGGGCTTCACCGTCTTCCCCTACATAGCCCGCATCTTTCCTGGTTCCCAAAACCCTACTTTGATATCCTATTAGTCCTAAGACTACTTAATGTACTACTGAGAAAGCGAAAAGTTTTAAATTTTCTGAAAGTTATAACTTATAACTTTCTACTCCCCCCTTCAATACTTGTTAGGTTTTGACTTATATCACCTGACTTGGTCTTCTTTTGCTTCACTTTTTGCCACCTCAGGTTCTTGTCTGGGTGCAGTTATGTTGGTTATTAGTTCATCAGGTACCTCTTCCTGGCAGAAATGCTCCTGAACCATTTGTACAACTTCAGTACCCAAATATCTGTTTATATAGTCGCATTGAGGCCGGAATCGTGCGTGCTGCACCTTGCTGTTACGCTGGACTTCTTCTAGTTCGAAACAACCTCCACAGTAGAAACAAATGACCTTTTGTTTAGTATGTGACCAGAAGAACCCTGCCGAGGCCATTTCACTAGCATTTCCCATGAGATAACTTATCTCGAAAGTATAACCCCGACGATATGCATCTGCCATTGCGGGCAAGCGGGGAGCATCCAGCGGGTATTCTTCCTCCCGACTCCTGGTGGCAAACAACGTAAAACGACTTCTGGCTTTTGCTAATTCAGTTCGCAAATACTGGCGTCTTTGAGCAAGTTTGCAATCAGGCGATTTATCCAGGTGCTTCTCGATTATTCCCTTTCCAAATCGCCCTATATCTATTTCAATATGACAAGCACAACACTTTACTCGTCTTCCCGTTCCCGTGTAATACCAACCCTCTCTTGCTAATAGAGGTTTATTGCACCGGGTCAAACCACCAAGAGACCTTAATCTATCTTTATATTTCCCAACATTCATGTTGTGCTACCACCGTGCCGTTCCCTCAAAGTGAACTATGAAAATTCCCCAAGGACACCCTTCTATTCCTACCAATGCGACAAGCTTTTTGTTTCTTACTGCCCACAACCAGAATGTCTCGTGATGGCTACGAGTGGCTTGATAAATCAATATCAAAGAAACTTTAAAGAATTCGTCCTGTTCTACAAGAGCAAGATGGATGAGATCATCAACTTGATTATCCTTGACTTTATCCAAAATATTCAGTTGTTTTTTACAAGCAGTTTTTAAAAACCTTGGCGTTACTACCAACATTCCCTAAGCTGAAACAACAATACCACATATTTTACACTTCAACTCATTCCTCGGTTAACCATAAGCGTCTACGTTGCGGATACACATCATCAAGATAGTTTTGTAAAGCATTATAGGTTACGCCCAAATGAACAGCAAGTTGCCCAATTGACATGGGTTCCAAGAGCTGATCCTGTCGGAGAGCACCATGCACATAGTTCTGCATCAATGGTGATCGCCATAATGCGTCCTCTGGTAAGGCTTGTATTGTCTCTTTTTTGTTTGTTTGCTTTGTTACAACTTTCCTTGGTTCCTGACTGACCGTCACTTGGAGATTGGACACTGGGTCCTTAGGCAATGTTTTTTCCACTACTCCTGTCTTGCTTGTTTCTTTAGCATGTTGACCATTGAGTACGTCGTTAATGACGACTTCAGAGAAGAAATGTAAATCATCATCCATGACAACCAGCCAAAATTTTTATTCAATTTTAAACAGTGCTAAACCTGTTGCAAATACAGCGTTGTTTAGCTTCCTTGGTGTTCGTTGTGTTCTCAGTCAGCTCCTTGTTATATTTTACTTAGTTCTTTTCCTACCTTATTCATATAATATCGCTAGGTCACATCCCTAATTATATGCAACGCCTCTTCCCTTGGCTCAACACAACCACGCTTTGGTTGCTGCCACTCTCATCTCTTGGGATTCATTAGAGGCGAGTAACTTCCTTAAGAACACACTAGATCTCTGCTTTCTCTTATGAAAGACTTGCTTTCTTGCTAGCTCACATGCCTTATTGGCATGCTTTAGAGATTTGCCCACCCTATCATTTATATGTAAGTGTATGTTTGTGTGCGTGTGCAAGCAACGCGCAATGCAGGACTGGCAGCTTTAACGCTAGTCAGTCATTGGTGGCTAATCAAGAAGTCAGACCCCGACAGGCTATCCCCTGCAGAATACTTTCCGCTTTGGGAGCTCCGTCAGTTAAACAGAGGAAAATATCTCAAAACCTCTGCAAAGTCACTCCTGATTTTCCACAAAGGGACAGGGTAGGATGACCCTCTTTTATGTTGCTTGTTTTCCCTGAGGCATTGTCGGGTTGGACTTCCCAAGCCAGATGTTGTGAACAGCTG
>JGI24158J21664_10003403_pt1 | contig 19923 bp, 11 predicted proteins | sample Ectturendosymbi3_FD_21664 | JGI IMG/M metagenome (IMG submission 21664) | reverse complement strand
AATTAGAGTTGTACCTAGAACTCCGAAGGTTTCGAAATCGACATCGCTGGAGCTCAAGGTGTGTTTTTTCCCGGAGTTCTAGTGGTAAACTTTATCAACAGTAGTTGAACTTTAGCATGTTCATACCTGTTTGAAAGATCAAACCGGTGTTAACATGCAAAAGGAAATATGCAGAAAACGGGAAATTTTCACGTGCAAAAAAACAGAGAAAAACAATAAAATATAAGCAATTACCTTAAGGTTGCAAGTAATTGCAATCTATATTCACCAGTTATTGAAGTATGACTGGATAGACTTCTCAAGCAAACAAAGAAGTTTTTATTTCACAAAATCATCCCGCAGGCCGGATCCAACCACGCAACGGGCCGGATTTGGCCAGCGGGCCATATGTTTGACACCCCTGCGCTAGTTGCAACTAAACTAGTATTGATGCATACAGTATAAAGTGCTAACCACATCATAACCAACAATTGTTAACTGCTAAAAACATGGTTGACAGGCGTAGCATTTTACAAAAACGCATGTATGCACAGCAGCCTTTCAAATGGCGTAAAATAATTAAAAGAATGGATGTACACAGCCTTGCAGAGTGCGTAACATAATTTTTTTGAAATGAATGATGGGAAATGTAGTTGTTGGTTAACGCACACTGTAAATGCACTTTTTAAACTAACACGGGCTGCATGAAAAGATGAAACAAGCCACATTTCGCCCGCGGACCTTGCATTTGACATATGCGATTTCACCTACACATGAAAAATATTCGATACATGAAGACTTCAACTTTGTCTTGTGTTGAAGAAAATGTTTTTAAGTAAAAGGAATGAAACCAACAACAATAAGAAGGTTATCAAGCAACAGCTGTTGAAAAAAGCTTTTGAAATTCTTCTAACCTATGTTCAATCTGAAAAAATCATTTCACGAATCTGACGCAGAAACTAAGCAAAAACCATTTTTATATGCAATAGCTGGTCATTGATTTCTTCATTTTACATTTACCTGTTGCTGCATTGGTCGTATTCAGAGTCTGGTTTGGATGTTTAAAGTGCTCTTGGTTACTGCCAGAACTCCAGTAAGGTGTGGCACATCTTTCCCTACCTTATAAGAGAACTAATGCATCGCATTCTTACAGTATACAGTCTCACCGCTTTGACAGGAATCATATTTTGATGTGGAATCCAGAAATTGCTGACTCCCAGACGACACCTCGGATTTTCATTACCTACGCCGCACTTTGACGGACATTCACAGTAAATGCTTTCATTTTGAACACGATGCAACGGATGCGTTTTTGTCGAAATCGAGCATGATGCGTTCTGCGAGCACGCTGATTGGTTTGTAGTATGCACCCAAAAATTTCCAGACCTGGAAGAAAACCTTGACTATATAAGCTACTTTTCATTTTACTTTGCTAAGTATTGTGCTCCAACTTTTCTGTTCAGACGAACGGTCATCAGTGCCATCACCGACGTTTCCTGCTTGATCGCGTGGTGTTTACTTCAGGTCCAAATAAAAAGGTAAAGTGTCGCAATGCAGGATCGGAACAAACAGATTTCTAACCCATTGTTGTATAGTAAACGCTTGCATCGAACAAAATTGCAGCAAGTAAATATTACTCAAAATAGATATAAAGATTGGCTAACAGTAAATGTCAAAGCGCTTATGTTTGTTTGTTCCAGCAAAGACCAGTCGGAAGTCGCGTTTACTGTGACTCAGGAATGATGGACATCAAGCCTGGTCTCTGAACCGGTCTGTTTATTCATATATGTTTTGAACGTCTGTTTGGTGAAGTGGGTACTTTTGCATGCAGCAACAAAATTTGATGTTTCTGAACTAGTGTTTCCTGAAACTTAATGACATACGACAAAAGCAGCCCAATAGAAACGTAGATCATCGTCAACATATACCGACCTTGGAATACAGACACCCAATGGCTTTAGTGATGGCTGGCTAGTGCCCACTGCAGGTCGTTGAAGATGGACTAAAAATCCGTCCAGCTCAATTCCTGAAAAGATTTGGAGTGGTCGACGAATAAATTGGCAGCATTTTTAATCACTGGATTTCAATACCTTTCGGCGTCTTAACATTCCAAGTAACATCCAAATGCAGCTGCACAGCATCTTTTGGTGACGACGCGTTTGTTGCTCGAGGAATATATCTGTGTGATTGATTGTGTATTTCAGAAATGATACCTGTTATAAAATCAAAAAGAAAATAAGACAAAGTGCATACAGCAGGGGCGCAACCAGCTCTTCATTTCGGGAGGGGGCAATTACATGAAATTTCATTCGATGATGGTGCTTATTCAACCGTGGTACAACTTTTTCGCAAATGGTCGCAGATAAATTTCTCTTCGCAACATTTCCGAAAATGAGAACTTTTCAGTTTTAATCAAGATGCAGACCGAACGATCAGGACAGAGTAAAAATTAGTAGCCTAATACAAACACCTGCTTCCGTACTCAACTAGTGCAGTAATGGTAAACCTTCCTAACTTTTCATTAGTAAACCTTCCTAACTTTTCATCTTGTTTTAACAAAATTGTTATAGCCCTAGTCTTCTAGCACTGTAGTTCCCAACCTGGGGTACATTGTACCCCTGGGGATACATTTGCCTATCTGAAGTGGTACATTTATTGAACAGCTGCCACAAACTAACTTTGAAAGATAAAAACGGAGTCTACCTTTCTAGTTCTAAAAATCTAAATGTTCTATTAAAAATTCAGTGGATTTTTGTGATTGTACTCAGCCTTTTGTCATGAGAAAGTTTAGGGATGCATACTCATCTGTCGAAATGCTGAAGGGGTACATGGTCGGGAAAAAGGTAGGGAACCCCTGTTCTAGCATATGTTTGAATTTCTATCACAAATTAAGATCCCAAACTTGAGAGAAAGCTTATGTCAAGGGTGAGGTGATCTTTGATTGCTACCATTTCGGGCAAAACGAATCAGGGGTCTTATGTCTTTGGCGCATAACGGATCAGGTGTGTTTGGGGCAAAAAGACATTTTCTGGCATCCACGAGTTGTGTGAAAGTTTTTAGAAGCAAGTTTAAGGCTATGAGCTTTCAGGGCTTGCATTGGTTGCAGAAGGTAGGGTCTGGTAAAGCGTCATTTGGAGCCAGAGTGGTGTAGTAGGTAGGTGCGATCAACACTTGACTAGCATTCGTATGACACTTTACTGAACGCCTTTTGCCAAGCCGTGGTACTGGCAGTCCCGTCGCCACGGGGGGGCTTCTGGGGGCTTAGGCCTCCAAACAAAGCTCCAAGCCCCCCCAAATTGAAACAGGAAACACTATAAATCAGTTGAGTTTTTGTCAATTTTTAGGATGTCAAGCCGCCCCGCACAAATGCAAAGCCCCTCTGCAGAAATACAAAGCCCCCCTAATGAAAACTTTCTGGCGACGGTTCTGGGTACTGGTACCAACCCAGGAAGACATAAAACGTTAAACAGTCCTCACGCTAAATTTAGTTCAAAACTATCAGGTTTCGAACCGAAAATGCAATTAAACACCCTTTTGTAAGAAATTTACTAAGCAACGGTTGGGCAAATAGCGGCCTGCGAGCCACATGTGGCCAGTCACACCGATTACAGTAGCCCGCGGAAGCATTCAGGAAAATCTTCAAATCTGAAATGTCCTCCAACTCATCACAGTAAACGTTTGTGCTGAAGCTAACTTGAACCGAGACTTGCTTCAATTGCCATTAGAAGGTACGGCCCTCCTCCATACGTTGTGTGTTCAACGTGGCCCATGAGCCAAATTAATTGCCCATTCCTGTACTGGTGATCCGTTTTGCCCCTAACAAAAGTAATCAAAAGGACCATAGAACAAGGGTTCCCAACCTGTGGTACGCGTGCCGCCAGCTGTACGCGAAAGTCTCTCAGGTGGTACGCGAGTAACTTCCATTTTTTCACAAAAACCTGGATTCACAGCTTTCTAGCTTACGTATCGGGTTTGTTTCTAAATAAATATATTTCCTGTAGCCGCTATTCTTATTGCTTCGTAACAATATGAGTTTTGATACGCTGTTAGCAAATTTACGTCACGAATTGACCGATTGGTGGAAGGTAAACAAAAACAAAAAGCTCATTAAATTTAGTTGTGGTCCTTTATTCTTATTTTAATGTATTAACATTCTTCTGAATAAACAAAGGTTCGATCAAATTATCAAAAGGTCATAAAAGGCGTAGAAGAAACAAGCGGTTAGACGTGACCACAAACTTTTTCAATAACAACCAATATGTCAAGATTTCTCTTGTCACTTTGAAAGTTTCAGCGGTTTGCGCGGTTCAACAGTACCATAATGTTATAAAGTTTCATGAAGCCAAATTGAGGCCTGTCTCAGAAACAAGTGGCACACGAAAAACAGGATAAAAAAAGCCTCAGAATACCAACATTTTTAACTATCTCCCAAGTTTTGACAATTCCAGCATATTTGTGGTTACATACAATTTTTTACGAAATGTTCGATCAGATGACCTGTCTTAAGATAAATCTTGTAAGGAGATAATAAATCAGTAGGACAAAGACAAATTCAAATAAGACTTTTCTAAAAAATGTTTAGATATAAAATTTCATCCTTATTCTTTGAAAGTTTCTGCAAATATCGAAATTGCTCTGCAGTGTTTTAAAATTTTCGGGGGGTCAAATGACCCCCTGGTTGAGCGCCTGGCATACAGCAATTTTGCTAATGTGGAAATAGCTCCAAGTTGGAAGTTTGTTAAAGTGGAATTAAAATTCCCTTTCTAAGCAAGGAAAACTTTACAAGGGAATTTTCGTCCTAAAATAAAACCTTTACAAATTTCGTCTATTTTTTTTTAAAGTTGCTTGCATTGAATTTTAGCATAATCCCAGTGTCAGGTGGAATTATAGCAGCAGACGATACTGCTGTGCACCTACTTCAGATCTTCATGTGAGCAAGAAATCTAATACTCACATGTTTTAGTGCCACATGTCTGGTTCTTATTTTTACAATTTCAGCAAGAATAACAATGCTTGTCATTGGATTTTGTCGTTGCTGGGGCTAACAAGATTTAATTCGCTGTTCTGCTGTGCTGATGTTACCAGTATTAACACGCAATGATACATTGCAGACTCATCTCACTTGCAGCTAAACATGTAGATGCTTTTGTGCTCTGACATTTGAAACATTGTTAGTACGTTCGTCCCTGTCGGTCGTTCCGCAACCAGTAAGAGTCATAAGCTATCAACACCAAAAAACCTACCTCCTGTGCAATGCCGAAATGTAGCAAGAACACTGGCAAAGTTGATAGCGTTGAGTAACAGCAACCAGTTTTTTAGCTTCATCTAGCTTGTTATTGAAAGTCTAGCGCAGCAAACTTTTTCTCTGCGAGATCTTTTGAGAAAAAAATCAAAATTGCAAAAGCGTCAAAGACAACTTAAAGTTTTTATGGTGAGGTTTGGCATAGTAGGGTAGCCAGCCCAAAATTTCGGGAGGGGCCAGATATTTTGACTTTAAGTGAGCAACACTATTTGGTTTGGGACACCTTCCCTCGAAGCACAAAACGACAAGATATTCTAGAAATTGGGTGTACCACGGCCCCTTTGCAGGGCCGGCCCTAGCAGATGCGGGGCCTAATGCAAAAACTAGTCGCGGGGCCCCTCAGTAGCGGTGTTATGACGTCTTCCCGTTCAGTCAACCTTGCTACGACCTTTTTGATGAAGATATTTTAGCAAAATAACTATACGAATATGAAAAAAAACCAAAATTTTGAAGGTGATCTGTATGTACNTGATAACACAATAGTTTCTTTAATTTGGGGGGGCGTGGACACAGCTCATGCATCCCCCAGCTGCGTCCATGCTTGTGACTAATAGCATGCTGCTGTGATGGACATTAGACAGTGTACCGCTTCCACTCGTAATAAAGTCGAAGGTTGTAAAGGAAGCTCTGCAATGGAGATCTGAAGGGCGAACGCAAGTGCATATTTCCATCAATCAAACTGAACTGACAAGCGAGTTGAACTTACAATGCAACTATTTCGCTCTTGTTGAACGGAACTTTCTTTCGAAGAGCAACTAACTTGGAGAAAACTGCTAACATGAACTGATTGCTTTTCTTGCTATCGGTAACCAGAAGCACAGACGTATGCTTGTATAAAGGTGACGTCTGGGCGCACGATGCTATCTACTTTATATCGCAATGCACGAAAAAAATCAGACTTCACAAGAGAGCAACCCATGAATTCGCCCAAAGTTCCCCAATAGCCAAATTTTATAGTTAATCTTAATACATGGACTTGGAATGCAACCTGTTCTTTATGAATTAGAAACGCATTGTACAAAGGTTTTACAACTACCACGTCAGAGATATAGAAACACTTATCAAACGCAATATGTAATGCGCATGGTTGATTGATGAAACAGGAAGGAGTGTGCTGGATGGCATTCACGATTTTTGCCTTGCTTAGTTAAGCTGCAGAGGAGCTTTAAGTGTCCTTTACCGATGAACCCGGACTTCAGAGTAGTGGATTTTCTTCCTACGAATAATCTGAAACCTCTCAAAATAAAACATGTAAAGTTTTTTGAAAGCTTTTTTAGTGTTGATGACACTTTCTAAATTTCTTCAGAACAAGGAGCATCTGACAAGAATGAACGCTCCTGCTCCACCACCATGGCGCGGGCCCCCAGGGACGCGGGGCCCAATGTATCTGCATCGGTTGCGTTGGCTTAAGGCCAGCCCTGTCCCTTTGGCCCTCATGGCTACGCTTTTGGTTTGGCCATCCAAGTACGGTTTCTGTTGGTTATTTGGATCTCCGTTCCCAATGTGTTTTAGCCTTTCATAGTAGTTCTCTACAATCAGGTAGTTCCTCATGTTCAAAAGTTGTCAAAAATGTTGCCTACCGATTTTTCAAAATGGAAATTTTGTTTGTAACACTAAGGTAAGCTCGCACAATTTGTTATCTTGGTACTAGACCAGTTCAAATTTAATGTCACTAATAAACTACTTTACCAGTAATAGCTGCTGTATTTATTGAACTTCAGATTTTTTCACTAATAATTACAACGAAGTAGGCTTTAAGGTTAATCAATCATAATAACGCGGGTTGATCTGTTTGGAATAAAGGTCAGCAATTGTTATATAACAACACAATCGTTTTTCTTTTGCTCTGGCGTGTGATCTTCAGACGCAGAGATGGTTGGCAATTCAAAAAATTCAAGTTTTGTTCTTGGCGGCTCTGGCAGCTGCGACATAGAAACTAATTTATAACCCGGTTTCACAAATGCTTGTTATTTCTATGCGGTGATTAATTACAGTGGAAGGAGATTTTCCGAAAATGCAGCAAGACACTGCAATGTGTATCACGAGACAAGGGTGGAAATTAGTTAATACACTCCAAGGTAGGCCTGTACCTTCAGTTGCTTTACCCACAGTGATCTAAGTTGGCCAGTTTGAGCTAAGTAAAATTTCGCAATGTTTCACAATTACTGTAACAATGTATTTCTCATTAAAAAATTGTGTGAGGAAAATAATATTTCAATTAAAGATCTTTGCATTTTGGGAACCAAAAAATTATCTTCTGAAAACAAACATTTTTTCAAGAAAAAATTGTATGACGATTTTTTTCACCACGGTGCCCAACTACACCAACAAAGTGTTTCACACTGAAATTTGCGAATAAATCATATTGCAAATTCATATTTTCGGCGATGGTTGTTAGTGAAGTTTTTTATCAAAGAAATGATCGCAAACTTTGTTTTTTAACCGCATGTTGCTCTCCATTCTCTCAACGAAGTTGCATTTTTAGTTGCTGAAGTCGACTTTAAATTAGAGCCTTTGGTTATGCTACGTGGAAATTACCAAACGCATGCCAGGAATTGAAACATTTCGAAGGTGGCCTTGCATATTCCACCTTGCAGATAGGAGTATAAACACAGTGGATATGTCAGAGGTTTAACGTGGAATACAACACCAAAAACATCAGGAAAGTTCATCATCTGTATTTGTAATAACGCTTGTACCAGACCTTGTTTTACAGCCCTGTAGATTTAGTAACTTGTATCATAGTGATCGTTATTCTTGGAATTGTATAGGCTATATGTGTGTCAGTAGCAGAACACTGGATAACTTTGACATGAGTGAAAAGAGGATTGCTTCTCATTTTCCAGTACTTGATAGATTAGGCTTAGGGTTAGTTAGAGCTTACGATGTTCAAGTTTATGTGTACTGCAAGTTTTTACAAGCACACTGGGACAAAAACAGATAGGTGTTTTAGGTGAATGCTGTAAGCCCCAGTAGAGTCATGTGCTGACTCCCATGCCGCTTTTGTATTTACTGCATTTTAAGCACTTATAAGTGGCTTTGGTAAGAACTCAAGAAATGACTTATCGAAATAAATATTTGAAGTAAAGTTGTTAAATTAGCTATTTATTGCTCTACTTGTTTACCAATAGTAGAATGAAAACTCCTGAAGGAAAAAACAAATATGCAGCATATGAAGTTACAACATGGTTTATTCATAAATTTCAATGGTGAACACATCGTTGGCGAAGTTAGCTACATTAACCATAAACAATTCATAACATTTTTTCTTGAAATAAAATTTTCGAAGAAAATAATTTATTTCAATTTCAAAGAATTTGTCAGTTGAAATAATTTTTGTGTGTGAAAAAAAAATTTTTTTAAATTCAAAATGAAATTTTCTCGAAACTTTTTTATGAAATAAAAATTTACAGTGGATTTCTAAAATCTAACAAAATTTTGCATGGTGTAAGCGAGTAACCACAGTGATTAAGAACAAAAAAGAATTCAATATACTGTTTATTTTAAAATGCTTTGCACAATATGAAGTCAATTCTGCATTCAAAGTTAATCCACAATCCTTTACGAACTCGGCGCTGAAAGGGCAGCATGTCTGGTTTGAACTCATAATAATAAAAGTTAGACACCATGCGGAGTTTCCGAATAAGATCCGTGAGGACTTGATGAACTAATGGAAGTGCCTGTATACTCGTTCGAAACTATTGCTTGTGATGAAATAAAATATAGGTTAAAATAAAAGCGTACGAAATCAATTTTACGTGCAAATCATGCTTTTGTGATGCAGATGTCAAAGCTTCCACTAAACTTATTTCGGAAAGCTTTTTTAAGTAAATAAGTAGAATATATTTTACTCTCTTCAAAAAATTACTCACAAACACACATAGTTTAGAAAAAACTTGACCTGTACATTTTTACAACTGTTACATGTCAGATACATTCACACTGAAACATTCGTCTTTTTAGGTACCTGAATCAGACTGGAAAAAGCAAGCTCAGATCAAGCAAGGTCATTTCAAAGAATTTTTGGTCAAGCGACACCCTTTTGAAGTGTTAGAAACCATTACTACTTTTTGCAAGACATTTTCTGGTGTTTATTTCCTTCCTTGAGTTTAATAAACTTCCCACGATCATTCTGACTGCGTGAATGTTATGATCAGCGAAAACTCTTCTTGAAATAAAACTTCTCAAGGGGTCTTATCAGATCAAGGTATCAACGTTGATGCGTGCCTCATACGTTGCTATGCTTTCCTTACTATTAGCAGTTAAAACACATGTGAGTAAAAATGTTTTGAGACTTGCAGCAAAGGTGTCCAGAGGCATAATAGACTCTGCTGATTTCTGTGTATAATCGTCTTCAGTACAACTAACACCTACAGCGTGCCATATTCAACGGATACCCCTACCTGCTGTCTGCGACACCCACCTTCATCCGCTTTAGAAAAAATGTGTGACTTATAAATACCTTCGCAACGTTGTTGCGCAGCTAACGCTGTAAAACTATTTGTTGCCTTCAGGTTAAATATGCATTTGTGAATCATGGCGAACACTTCATTAGCTCTGAATGCAAATATATAGAGCTTTTTTATTTGATCTTTGACACAGCATGTTGTCACGCCCAGCCAAAAATAGCCTGATCACTCCATTTAAATTGAAACGATCCAGTACGCATTCGTGCTAATTGCATCCTATTTTGTAGTGAAGCCACTCATGTCGCCAAAAGTTATTGCCTGAAACGCGTTTGAAGCGAACAACGAAAAGATGCTCTGACCAGTACTGTCAAACATATTTTGGTTCAAGACAAACGGAGCACGTCGTCATGACAGCCGTCGCCCAATGATCGTGCTGTGATGATGAGACGTAGCACCGGTGTTCGCGGAGCTGCAATGAAATAATTTTCTATTTTAAGAAAACGTTGGATGTACTCAGAGTCTCCTTTTTCATAAATTTTAAAGCGAACACGCTTGTATAGCTCACCGTCCACAGAAGCTTGTTTATATTTTTGGCAGATCGGAAAAGTTGTTTTGGTATTGATGCAAGCATGCCAACAAGACAATTTTTTTGAATTACCAGTTTCCAAAAAAAGATACGATTAGAAGTGGTTCATTTTATTTTTTCAATGTTCTGATTAGAAGTAAAATCTCGAATGTAGAGCCGCTTTTCCGAATAGAGATATCTCAGCCACGATGGTTCGGCCATGTGACCAGAATCCGATAGCGGATTAAGTGATGGGGTCTGACTGGGCCACATCCAGGGGCCTTCACCATTCAGGAGGCCTCCAGCCCTAAGTCGGTAAAAAAATGTAATGTCTAGTTGTTAGAAAGAGGCCCTTTCTAAGTTTTAGCCAGGGTCTCATACAACCTTAATCCGTCACTGACCAGAATGTCCCATGAGAGATTGGCAAGGCATGTCCTCCTGGTTACACACACGGGTAAGCGGCAGAGAGATTGACCAAGACCCAGGTGGCGTAATTGATCGTCAACTTTGCTTGGTCCCGTCTTGGTGTGAAGCCATTAGAACTATCCGAGATTGCCATGGACGTCCGCAAGGGGGCACAAAATGTGCCAAGGAACCAGAAATTTTTAGAAAACGTGAAGTCACCAACTTAATTCCGATCAATTGATTCAATTCTTGCATTGAAATTTTATTTACCGGTAGGACACTCACACTGCACCAGAGCCAGGTTCACCGTTCCGGTGTCATGCAACTTGCAGTTCACTAATGTCCGCACCTTTGCTTGATGAGACAGGTTGCGAGACTTGCGACCGGATTTTTCTACAGTTGGTCTTTATTACGTAACAACAACATGGCAACGAATGTTTGTGATGGATTTGGATTTTATAAACTCTGTTTATCTTGTTTAGAACTTCGCAACTTTCAGTTCTCTTTCGGAGCTGTAGATAACTGCGTTTAATCTATGTTTGCTCAGTGGAGTTTCTCACATCCATCGAAATTGTACATCCTGTTTCTATTTAGACCACATATTAACCAGTGATGCAAGGTGAAAGCCTGCTCTTAGATGTATCATGTCATCAAAGTTTTAAGAATTTGTGTGACTTTCATTGGTTCCGCCATTTTTCTCGAAACACGATCGCTATTGTGTTTTATATATGTGTAGCCTAGTGCTAATGATTTGCTTGTGCGCTATTTTGTACCTGGTAATTTGATCGTCCGATTTGCTGTCTTACGCTTTATAATTGAGCTTTTCAGCGCCTGGATTGGTATGGCTTGTAACCAAAGATACTCTTCATATTGATTCGCAAAACTGCTTACTGTCTGTACTACCGGTCAGCGCTGGCAGTGACGTTTATGCTTCCACTACATTTCTTCAACAAACTGTGCTAAATGCTGCCTACGGTAACCAGATTAATCTCTGGAAACTAAGTGTTTCTTCAATTCCAAATGATCTTGCAACAAGCCATGACTGTATTTTCTAACGTTGAGGTTTTGTAGCGTCACACAGCTAGTTTCCAGCTTGCCGTGAATTTTTTCTTGCTGCCTATGCATTCAAAAGTTAGCCTATCTATTATTATGCTATAGATCTACCGTGGGTATGTGTCCACCATCACTCCGTCATATGTCCATACTACTCCCTGTGTTTCTTTCTGAAGTGGCCATTCCGTTGGAACTATACATGTCTCGTTGCTGTAGTCAGTGTCGACGCAAAATGAAAATGAACTTGTAGTTGAATGCAATTTGACTTGTTACAGAAAACTGAAAGTTCCACTTTTGAAGTGTTCAAAATTTGAGTGATGATGCTAAAGTTTGCAACTGTTTATTTTCGAGGTACCTTAATTTATTTAGGCGTTTTTAAAAAAGAAAATAACTGGCATTTTTCTGTCATAAGTGACTTGTTCTGAACATTGTTTTGACTTGAGGCACTGGGTACACAAAATGCATTTTTATGTGAATTTGAATTAATAGGGCGCAAATTGGTGAAAAATTTGGCTTTATCAAATGAGAAGTTTGGCTTTTTTTGGCCGTTTTCACCTGAGTGTTTGTTTTTTTCAGCAACTTTGTTGACCGTTTTTGGCCTGTTTTTCTTAAGGTTGGCTTTAAATCTTGCAACCCTGTAAGTGAAAGCAGACATTTTGGCAGATAATGCAGCGAGACAGTGACTGCTGGTAACGGTAAGCCATGTAATTTTGTACTGTGTGAAAAGAAGCATAAGTGAAAAAGAAGCATTGCTGCGCGCCGTCGCCAACGAAGAGCAATTTTTGTGACTGTTGCCGTGACATAGGGCATTTTCTTTGTGGTGTAGTGTGGTGTGGAAAGGGTAAAGCGTTTTGTGAACGTCCATTTTTATTGTATCGTCAACAACAAAAGACAAGCAAAATGTCGACGTTTCCCCTCTGGAAAAATTTCTGCGGACGCCCATGGATTTCTGAAAACGTGACATATTTCGAGACTTCCGGGGCTACTGCCCCGTCACCCTCTTCAGAAGAAAATCAGTTACAAAAATGAATTAATAAATGATTAGAAGTAAGTTTAGTTTTATTCAATACATAATGTACTGATCGGAAGTTACTTTATTGTGTTTCATGGAGATATCACGGATTTTCAGATGTGTCGCGCGTACACATTCTCGCTATCCTTTAAAATTCAGGAAAATTAATTGGCTGCTTCAAAATTTAAGAAAATTATTTGGCTAGCAATCTCATGATTTCTGCGTTGCAAAGCATTTGAAACCTTGACCGGAACTATTTGCATGCCTCGTGCGCCAAAGTGCAGCCCCATCTGAATTATCTTTCACTTTTTTCTTTTTATCGGTCAGCTGTTTACTTCAAAGTTTTGATGTTAGAATGCCTTCATTTCTCTCAAACTACTGGATCCCTTGTATTATGGTGGGTGTACGACCCCAGTTGGGGTGCTGTTAAAATGTTTTGCTCCTACGAGTGTGGTCGTGTGCAAACATCTATTCTGTAATGCATTATGGCTAATATTTTTTCGTGTGCTCCTGCGTTGTTTGATTGTGACTACGATATGGACAATGTATCTGAAATAAAACATTTATTATTATAAAGGAGACTTGCGTCATTCGGTTACGGAACAATGAACACCGCACAAACAGCACCTCCTGTATTTTGCTTTGCTTCAAAGCTGATATAGCATTCCAATTCAGGGAGTTTGACCCAAACACAACATCGACTCTGGCAATCGGTGGCTTTGCAACACGACGTGATTTTTAAATTGAGCCTACATCGATAGTGTGCGTGCGCGTGGCATAACAGACATGAAGGAAAACGAAAGCTATTGGCACAGGTGAATTTTTAGTTACGTTTTTCCTAAAGGAAAGGCGACACGAAAAACGATTGAATTAAAAATCTAATTAATAAACATGAACAGAAAAAAGGGGATCGTCCCCTTTGCAAGTGTAGAACTTATCCAAGTGGTTATAAAAAAACATTAAAAAGCAGAAGAGGCAAAAATGAGAGTGAATGAAGTTGCAGCTAAGTCAAGAAACATTCAAGTTACTATTTTAAAGTGGAAGTGAAATCCAGCGGAGACATTTCTGCGGAACCTGTAAGAGGTCAGAAAATCGAAAGAACATGTTGTTACAGACTTAGATCTACAGTACGTAACGATGACAATGGACATAATTTAACCAGTGGTGACATAATTTAACCAGTAACAAGTGGTTTCTACTAGAAAAGGATATCATCCGCGGCGCTTTGCGCGCCAAAAATCACGTATGTTTGATGAAACTTAACACGTAATAAATTGACATTGTTGCATATCAGTCGAAATGTGTAATGAATGGATTTGTGTGTAAAAAGCGTTGTTACAGGCGGGATAATTGTATCTTGGATATCTTTGATAAAATAAATAAGCATGTGGTAGTTCACATGAGCCAGATCTTGTGTTGCCCAGTAGCCTGGATTCTAGAGTTGCGCTCGATTCGTTGTCTTTTGCAAACTGGACCACCTCGGCGGTAGTTTGGTATTTCGCTATTTTGCTTTCATCTTATACATACAAAGGTCGTGGACCCCTGAAAATCTGTCGGTGGGCCCCTGTTGGGAGACACTGGTTTATTCAGAAAACGTCCGTCGTAAAACGCCATTCGTTCTTGTAATTTTTGTTCGTCGCATGGTTCAGTCACTTCTTGCTTCTGATGTTGCTGTTTCACTTGTCAATATGTTCGCCACTCGCCAGTTCCTTTCTGCATACGCCGCATCACTAGGGTTGTCAGGTGCGTTTTGTAAAAATACCAGTCATTTTGTTAGCATGCCAGATCTAAGCTGTGTCATACTGTAGTTCGGAAGCGGCACAGACAAAACAGAGAGACAATCAATACTGTTGAGTCCCAATAATTTGACCGTATTTTGGCGGGCTCGTTATATTTCGGTGCGTGTGTGACGTTACAATAACACCAAGGATTGCGTCAACAGCAGCAAATAAACTTCACTGAAGGAACTGTACTGACAAAATTAACTTCTAGAGTCATTACAGTTTGAGAAATTCTGCATTAGTTCTGTTTGAAGCTACGACAAATTTTTTATTTTCAAAATACCAGCTTCGGGCACTGATTTTCAAAATACCGGCCTTTTACCGGCCTCTACAAAATTAGCAGTAAAATACCGGCCAGGCCGATGAAATACCGACTATCTGGCAACCCTACGCATCATCCGCATATTTTTAAGTTTTTGCGCTCTACGCTTTATTCGTTGAATCTTGCTAAGGAGGAAAATCCTTCCATTTCAAAACATCAAACATGTATGTTTGACTCAAATCATCAATATTGCGTGTTGTTTTTCAGCACGACTTTGCTAGACTTTCAAGTTTTACCTTGTCAAAATTATTTGTTGCAAATATTGTCATCAAATGGTCATCCAGTGACACGGGAGAGCTACAATGCCTCCTATGTTTATTGCTTACTAAGGTTATGATACGTGATATGTCAGCAAACAACAGAAAAAATGTTTCCTTTTGCTGAAATTATACTGAGTTTCCGGTGACGCCTCGCTTGCAAAGATATTCGGGAAACAAACTATTATAATATTTTATTTACTTTTTTGTGTTAAACAGAAGATCCATATCAGTAATAACACTTATGACCTGACGAGGCGATTTATCTGGCAGGACTAACAAATTTGTCCGGATGTGTGCATCTTTTGCACAAAGTTGTCCAATACAAAAAAAACAACTATTATGCCCAACTTCTTACAGAATTTTCCGTATTTTCTCAAAAAACATGAGCACAATTAAGTACATAGTCATCAACAGCAGTGGTGCAGGAGCTGGGGGTGCAGGGGGGTGCAAGCGCACTCCCAAAAGGTTTGATTTGCCGAAAACCCGGGAAAAATCCAAGAAATTTCGGGTACACATGATGTGTCAGCTTCAAAGTTCAAATGAAACTGAATGAAATACATCTGAATTTGATTTTTTCACCAAAAATTTGGCGATAATTTGAAGATTCTTTGTTACAGCAGGTAACACAGTAGGCAAAAAAGGTTTTAACGCGATTTCATACCAAAAAGAAAACAACTCAACGAACTACCGCGCACTCGCGCTCACGTCAGTGTTCACTGTCAAATAAGCTCACTCGAGCCAATGCGCACTCGCGCCCAAAGTAACGAACACTGTCGAATAAGCTCACTCACCAGATACAATTAATACCGCCTGAAATCTACAGGTTGGCTCGAACTACAGATCATATAGTTCTGCAGAAACAATTGGTCACAAAGGATCACCGCAATAAATCGTTGAAAGGAATCGGTTAAATAAATCGAAGAATCGGTTAAAACCATATTTCGCCATCGCCAAGCAGGCCGCAACAATAAACGTTTGCACCACCAAACACACAACACCACGATTACTTCAACTCGTCCACCACTGCCAATTCCGCAACTTTAAAACATGCAGGAGCCGCAGGCGCGCCGTGAGTACGCGACTTGAGACTTGGAATGCTCGCCACTGCGGGGTTGGTGACGTGGCCAATGAAGCATCACGAAATTACAATCTTGCCGTAACACTCTTTTTGATCTTCATGTCTTTTTTGGTCTTCATGGAATGTTTGGCGCACAAAAATTTTTCGGGCAAATTTGGTGAAATTCGGGCAAAATTCCTTCACACCCCCAAAATCTTGCCTACTTCTACACCTACGGTCAACAGTCTTTTTCAAGCTTTCAAAAAAATTGACCAAAACTCTGGCATACACATGCTGAACTAGGTTCCATGCATTAGTCAAAAACTGAAAACATCATAAATTCAAAAAGTTAAAAACTTGTCAGCAATCTGCAAACTTCTAAAAATGTTTTGATTTCAATAAGTTTCGGCAGTTCTCTACAAAACATTCGTTTGTGGCAAGGAAATTGTCCTCCCGCCTTTTAAGACAATTAATAAAACTATGCTTGCTGGATGCAAAATCCCCCCTCCTTCGGAGGTGGTTCACGAAGGTAACGTTACTTCTTTGAAAATGTATCTGAAAAGATTTCGTACTTCAATTCTCACGAAATTTGGTTATAGACTCGTAAAATACGCCGACACATTTGTTGCGGTATCTGCACTGAAACCACCATGCTCCAGAACGTAATGCAAAGCATTTGTTGGGTTTTAATAGCAAAAGGCGATATCGATTATTAAGAAAATGTAAGGAAAACAATTACGTGTCGGTGCATAGATGATATCCTCTCAAATCCAAGTCACGTTAAAATCATAATTGGATATTTGACCGTACATTTGAAACTTCTTAGCTGAGTACACACGATTTCATGTATTGAATATTCGTGTACAGTGCTCCTATGCTTTGTGGAAACTGTCGTTTCAGATTTGTGTAACCCTTTTCTTACAAGTAATTCCTGGGGAATAATGAGCAAATGTTGTATTTGCAAATCCAACGGTTTGTCCGAAAAAGGACAGTTTTAGACGGCCTTTTTTACCTAACAGGGGTAGACAATTAATATGCCTCGGCGAACACCTTGAGATGGCCACGTTTGTCGGGGGCCGTACCTTCTAACAGAAATTGAACCAAGTCGATGGAAGTAGAAGCAAGTCTCCGTTAAAATTAGCCTCAGCACTAACATTTCCTGTGATAACTTGGAGGAATTTTCACATTTGAATATTTTTCCTGAATGCTTTCGCTGGCCACTAAAAACACTGTGGCGGGCCAATTATGGCCAGCGGGCCGTAATTACCCACCCCTGGTATAAAACAATGTTTGTTTTCAGCTTCCAGCATGTAGTGCATTCCAGAACCACGGCAGATAAAGAACTGAAGATGCTAGTATTGCATGTTTTGCTGGATCTGAATACTGTGCTTGAAACTGACACAGATAGTTCCTTGTTAAACTAAAATACAGCAGACTACATCTGGGTAATGCATGTGTTGGATTCTTTTGTCGATAAGTCAAACACAAAACCGGTTCAGAAATCTTAACTCTGACATAGCTTTTGGAGTCGTTCAAAGGAGGAACAAGGATTTGTGACCTTATTTTTAGGTCGGATGCGAAAGCTGTGATATATTGCGATAAGAAAGAGGAAAATTTTTACTATAATAATGTAACGTCATTTCTGAACTGTCACTTGTGAATTGAAGCAAACGATAATGATGGAAAATGTATTGCGATTTTGCAATGGACAAGAAAGAGGCTATTTCCTCTTTAACAGAGCAGTATGAATACGTTCATTTATTCAGCAGAAAGAAATCTTTGCAATCAACAGGCTGAGTCACCCGCATGCAGTGTTTGCTTTCATTACATAAGTTTTGCAGGTAAGGGGAGAAATTTTGCAGTTTTGAAATATTCTGAAATTCTTTTCAAAAACACTTGAAAAGTCCCTCAAATAGTTGCAGACTGATGAAATTATATCAGTGCAGAGCTTATGCGCCTTGAGATGTATTGTCCTGGATGGGCTTTAACCAATTGTCCTAAAAGATGGGCTTTAGCCAACTTTTTCAAGTACAAAAAAAAGCGCAAAAGAAGTAATGTTTGTAACTGTCAAACAGTAATCAAGCTGTACAAACTATCTCTTTTGGTTTTTCATACCGTTGTTGAGGAACAGCAACCCATATTTGAAAGAAGTCTGATGTAACCGGTGCTTCAAAAACGTTTATACCAATCTCTATTCCGTGCCGAGCCATGTACAGCTTTGATAATTGCACTAAAATATGGATTTCAGTATGTTTATTAGGACATTTGCAACATGCATTGTCGATAGGAAATCGTTCGGCCAGTCCTTCCCCTTGCTCCTCAGTCAAGGCTGTCTTTTTTCTAGGTTGACGTTTCTTCAAAACAATTAAAAGCATGTCAACAACACTATGAAGGCCACACTGACAAGCAGTTATGGTTAGTTCCCACAAAATTTTGCATTTACACGAAGCTTGTTTCAAACAAGTAATGATATGCTCATGTAAACTAAAACAAGATCTTGTCACGCGCGCCGCAGGCTACGTGTTGCTCCACAAAACACTTAAAATCTGTCGCATGGAACACAACAGCAGTGTATAGTGTAGTCAGGTGAGGACTCGGTACCACGATTTCGAAGATAGGACTTTCCCGAGTTTTTACTGCGACAAAAAATATTGGCGCATATACTATCATTTTTTGAGTAATTCTCAACAAAAATAACTCCCAACCATCTTGACTGTAGCAAAGCATCCCTTCTTTTTTACAGAATGTGGTTCCTTTTCTATAGAGCGTGTTTCCTTTTTCAGCGCCAGACCACCGGGAATAGGTGTTTGTAGCGTCACAAAACCTTAGCACTGAGAGCACGAGGGTATTATGTTAGTATAGAGATTATTTGGAACGAAAACGTAAACGTAAAAATTCTTTATGCTGGGTACATCAGAAAAGTGATCTACCACAAGTCGCTGCGAGACGCTAGCGAAGGAACTGAGTGAATTTCAAAAGCAAATTTTCAAGTACAACGAGGCGCTCAGCCACGTTGTCGATGTGTCGGTAAATAATTGTTCTTGCCGAGGCAATGATCCTGTGACAGCCAAGTTGTGTACCTTCCAGCAAAGATGTTCTCAGATGTTCCATTGAAAAAACAATGTTTAAAATTTGCATTTTCTTCTTAATTTGCTCTGTGTCTTTGTCGTGCACTCGCCTGCGAATCCGACTAAATACTATCAGCGGAAAACCAGGCTTTAATTCACTAAAGACACCTCTCAATCATGGAGCTGAACAAGCGAGCAATGACAACTCCGAAACAAACATAACAGCGTAACTGATCGAATGCTTCGCAGGCAAGCAGCACTAAAAGAACACTTTGCAGTATAGCATTACGAGACCACAAGCACAACGCAACAGGCGCGGGACGAACACAGGGGCACAATTAAGGATTGCAAGATTGCAGGCGCCACTACGTGGCAAGGACAATGTAATCATACATTCACCACAGTCTTTCTGTTGTTCAAAGTTCTGACCTATTTTTTCCCAAAATACGCATCATTGCAACTGCGCGTGTTTGAACTAAAAATTCTCACCATCAAGACGTCATCAATCTGCTTCACAATTTCATTAAATGTTGGGCGTGAATAGCCGTGCCATTCCCAGCAGTGTGTCATGATGTCATACCTGAAAAGTAAGCACATCTCTGAAAAACATCTAATTACTAGAGCCAAGAAAAGGGCCGTGCGGCAATCAATTTGTAAGTCAACAAAAGCGTACAGTGCCTTGAACATCAAGAGTTGCAATCAGCTCTTAC
>JGI24158J21664_10003398_pt1 | contig 19934 bp, 14 predicted proteins | sample Ectturendosymbi3_FD_21664 | JGI IMG/M metagenome (IMG submission 21664) | reverse complement strand
GGAAAAGAAAGTTGCGCATTTGTTTCAACTACGTCAGATCGACGTTGTTAACCTCCAATTTCTCTTAAAATTGCTTTCACAACTTGAAACTGTTTTTTCCACCTGAGAAATCATTTAGGTTCTTTGCAAATGGATTGTGAGAAGCTTCCTTTTAGATTGCTGTATGCCACTGGCATGCGCGAGCTCCACGAGAAATGTTCAGCGAGTAAAAACAAAAACAATAAGCAGCAAACCATCAGCATTAAACATGACGAATTTAAATTGATTGTTTCCTACCTGAATGTAATACAGACAAAACTGTGAAGTGTGTGTTTTTTCGAAAAATTGCCCAGCAACATTGAAAAGCCTTGAAAGTCACCTATCTGGTATATTAAAAAAATATTAACTGTAAGAGACAGTATAGATGTATAAAAGAAATGCACCACTCCAAATTAGAAACACTGATCTTGAAGACGAATTTGCCGCAATAAATTCTCATGTGAACGAATTGGAGCAATATCATCGAAGGCAAACATTTGGCAACACATTTGGAGAGGTCGAGACGGTTACGGACAAGGTGTACAACTTCGTGCCATTCGTGCCCTGATGTAGGTGGCACTGTGACATATACCGTTAATCACGCGGTTCGTGTTAATCTACGTTCTGAGACCAGATGACGTGTTGAGAAGATGGGGTGGATAAGGATAAACCATCGTAATTTGTGGCTGCGGCTGTGTGATGCTCCTAGCGTTGCGTTGTACATAAACATGCCGACAACTAATCGCTTACTTGTGAACTTGTTGCATATTGTCTGTGTTCTCTGCTTGGCTCGTAAATTGCGTTCTCTGTGTTTGTTTGATTAAATTGTCATTCTTCTACGAGGTGTAGACAGCACAGCGGTTCCTCTAGAAAAAGTGTTCCCAACACTTTGTGCTCTTGCTCCCCTGCAAAATTTGAAATCTGTTTCAGGGAAGGATGACACAGATTAACATTTGAATATATTCCACAAAAAGTAATCACTTGCTTGAAATTTTTGCAAAACAACGAAATTAAAAGGCTGACTTCCAAATTTTGCTAGTGCATTTCAGTTCAATGACTCTTTTGCTCCTGTTTCTTGCAATAACAGTTTTTCAAAACGTGAAACTATATTGTTGATAGCAACACGTGAGTCTGCTTGCGCACACAAACAGTTTCCAGATTTCGTCCAACAGACAAAAGAGTGCTAAATCTTGACTCGCGTAGGTAAGTGGTGGCGAATGGAAATGTGCGCAGCTAGATCAGTTTTACACAGACTTGGAAAAATAAAAGAATTGAGTTAGCGAAAACAATTTCACAGAGCATGCACTGAGGCTTTTCAAAATCTTCAGTTTCTCCAATGCAAGTGACACCAAAACAAAGTAGGCGTCGTTACATTTCCTTTTCTTCGACACGATGAAGGATTATGATGATATTCAGAAATCTGAAAAAGATCTATTATTAACCCTCACTCGCACTTTCGGTGGGCGGACTTTTACGTTTCTCCAAATTAAAAAAAACACTTTCACAAGAACAAAAATTCACTACAATATGAAAGGTAATGCACAAGACTCTTTACTAACGACGTCTACTCGTTTAATCCCACCGTTATTAATTCACATGCATGTACAGCTGCCTACAAGGGCAATCTGGGTTCACCGGAACAAACACAACTTTCTAGAATGTGCCGCAAAGTCACAAGCTTCAAGAAATTCTCTAGGGTAAGTTCCCGAACGTTTCAGCTACCAGTGATACAAGCTTTTCGATATGGATGTCGCTGCCTGTTTAGGCGTTCGTTGTTTGCCTTGTAGTCAGCTGCCTTGGCAGCCACATGACATGGCACACTTCCCAGTGCTCTACATTTATATTTTTCCGCTCTTGTTTCTTCGTTTGTGGTCATCGTGTCAAGTGTTCTGATAAACAAAACCTGGTCGAGTGTTTCCGGATTGTTGTTTAGGCGTTTTCCGCCTTAAGTGCAGATAATTGATCTATTTATTAATCTCGTGATGCTTTTTGTTTTCTTTGGCAATGGATTATAGACAAAAATGTGATGTTTGTTCAAACCTGTGTCGCGATGTTAAATAGTTAGCGTCAATATTACCTCCAATCTATTCTTCTAATTCACGAGCTTGTAGTATTTTTTTCTAGAATGAACTAGATATTGGCATTGTTATTTGTTGCGTGATGATACTTTTCTGGACATGATGATTACTTTTTCTAATACGGTAAGGTAAAGTATATACGTGTGGATTCCGCTATTTATTCTTTTCAGTAAATAGTTCTTAGTTGAATCTGTCGTAATGTAATCATGACAGTTTCAGCCTGTATTTTATGAACGAAAGCGTTGAACTGTGGAAATTTGATGCAGCTACAGGATGATAGAGTTTTAGTCATGACTCAAGAAAATACAAAATAGCACAACACGAGTTTGACCACCTGAAACGAAAACAATAAAGTATGTTTTCCTACTGAGCTGATCTGATGCATTGCACCAGACTAATTTTTGTGTCTTTTTGCCAATGGTGAAGGTGGTTGGATTGCAGGGGGTGCAAGCCCACCCCAAAATGTTCTGATTTGGTGAAAATCCGGGCAAAATGCCTGAAAATGCGGGCAAAATCAGTGTAAATCCGGACAAAATTTGTGAAAACCTTTAAAAAATTTCTGAAAATCTGGGCAAACTCCATGAAAATACGAGCAAAAATGGCGCCCAACTTGCTTTGATTTCATACAAATAGCCCCCACGTGCTTTGATTTGAAAAAACGTCGCCGAAAATCGCATGAAAAGAGAACTCTGTGACTCCGCCGGCTCCAGTGTCTTGTAAAACGTTCTGTTTTGTCTGTTTTCATTGACTTGTGTTCTGTAGAGTGTATGTGCTTACCCTATGGTCTTTGTGTCTGCTCACAATCAAGTAAATTACTTAAAAAATATGTTTAAAGAATATGTTAGGTACCCAGTAAATGGACCTGTGCGGACGCGGTTTCCATGATTCTAAGGACCCGATTTTCTCTGATTCTACGGACCCGCTGATAATTTTCTCTGATTCCAAGGATGCGATTTTCAATTCTATGGACCCGAATCGGGTCACCAAATCACTTTTGAAAACCTGACGTTACGTAAAAATTAACGTTTTGAATGTCACTGAGTCTGGCGCTTTTAGCAAGCCAAGTCTTTTCCACAGTTTCAAACGTTTCCAGCAAGTCAAGCTTTTTCCAGATTTTATTCATTTACTTTCTTGTGTGGGTATTTTCAGAAGATAATGTCACAGCGAAAACATAAAGCTAGCCATACAAGAAAAAAACAGTATTTTGTGGTAAGCCTAAACAAAATTTTATTGCTGTTTGCTAGCCAGAACGTCCAAACACCAGTAGCAGTGAATGCAAATGTTCTTTCGATTCTGTTATGTAGGAAGTACAGCATTCAATAGTTATAATCTCAAAAGCATCGTCAGTTCCAGCTAACAGTCAGTCAGCAGTGTTTAACAATATGAAATTTCAACCATGGATTAACGAAGCTGAAAGCTTCTGATGAATCGGTACAAATGAATGTGTTCACTCTGCATGCTGAGGGATGCATAATATGTTTGCTATGCTCTAAACATCCAGCAGTTACTACCGGCCGAGGAAAGAACGGTAATATTTACACTTCGTGGCGTGCCAGACCTCCACGCCCATACCGCCTGGATAATCATCTCAGCTCTGATTAACTCCAAAAAGCCAATAGCCTGGAAAAAACACAACGCATTTCACTATTTCATGCTATTCAACAGGATCGCATTTCGGGTAACGTTAACACGGTAGCTGAGCGGCGTGAGCGCGTACATCTGATTTATTGGGTTTTGAAAGAAGAGATAGCGAATCGAGAAATGACTTCTTTGCAATCCTTGATGGACTAACTTGACCATAATGATCATCTTTGTGACCTCCAGCATAACATTTCTGTGGCAGTAATCGAGTTTATTTTGATGATCTAGGAACATTCGGGTGATCACATGTGTCGTGTTAAAACCAAGCAATGAAACCGGTTGTTTGATGTAACTCTGAATGATCTACAACTGTTTCAATGAACGGTTCAGACAGTCTTCAATAGAGGGGCTTTACGTTTGTGCAGCGGGGCTTGACATTCCGAAAATTGACAAAAACTCCACTGATTTATAGTATTTAATATTTTAATTTGGGGGCTGGGAATTTTGTTTGGGGGGATAACCGCACCAAAGCCCCCATGGCGACGAGACTAAGTCCAGGGCAACTCAGTGATGATGGCGCACTTGAGATTGCTCATGAGATCTGGGATTCAAATGGACAGAAGCAAAGAATAGACGGAGAGTGACAGAGCGAGTACTAAAGATCGTCGAATCTGCAGATGACGAGTATGAAACCGATGCTTTTAGTGATGAACAACAGCTGTTTAATGAAGTCAAAATTGAAAAATTTGTGACGAAACTTTTGTAAACAGAGTATCACTAATTGTGCACTGTAACTACCGATACTGTAATCAACAATTAGTGTAGGAATTGTTTTGTACGTTTTGCTAAAAATAGCGGCCTCATAAAATTTCTTGGTGTTACCTTAAACTGAACCTTAAAAAAAACCTGGACAACTATCAGCAACGATGCCGATGATGTTGTGCACAGAATCAGACGTATATCTCAAGCTACTCCAAACAAAAATGGCCTATTATTATTCTCAGATACGATTCCAGGAAAACTAGAAATGACATATAGAGGCCACAAAGAGAACGTATTCGTGCTGTGTTTAATTACTCGCGCAGACAGAGTTTTATCACTTTTCATCAATGAAAATATCTGTTATAAAATAGCATTTGCTTTTTAGGCAAACCCCCAAAAAATGCAGTGAAAATATGTGGACAAAAAAAGGGAAAATACATCTCAGTAAAGATGGCGCTACTTTCGAAGTGGACGCTATATTAATTAATACCTTTAAATGAAACCACCGGAGGAACTGCGGTATAGCTTTCAAAACTTTTATTTACATAAGGAAGAATGAAGCTGGTCCGAAACACGCGATTTTTGATGGGTGGATTCGAAAACTAAACTGAGATTATGCAGCTCTGAACAAATGAAAAAGACGGCAGTGCTTGTCAGCCGCTTTCATGAATAACCACAATTCCTCAACAGCATCTCGTTTTGGTAAAAGAATCAAAGAAGCAAATGTTTTGTCAATCTCTGTCTCATAGCAGGACAATGGTCTTCCTTTGTTCAAAATAGATCGAAATCGGTCATGGCGTTTCGATGTCCAGAACAAGTTTCAACTATTTCACGTGACGCAACTCAGACGTTTCCTCTGAGCTGCGTTTAGCGTTTAAGCGGCTTGCGCTGAAAGGGTCTTCTGTTTTGCGGTTCAGAAGCTTTCTCAAGCTGCATTTGCCATTGGTTTGAAAAGCGACGTCAAGTCACTGTCGACTTCCATTTTTTTCTTTTTGAATGTATAATGAAAGAAAAAGGTTTGTTGATTAGTTAAATGCAAAACACCAATTAGTTAAACGTCAGAAACGATAGTAAATGTCCAGCTTGGAAAGATTCATTCATTTATCTCACAAGTTTTGTTTTGCATGGCTATTGGTTGCACTGCGTAGTTTTTAAAGATGAATGACTGTGGAACAGCCATCTTTTCTAACGCACGCCTTGAAACACAGTTGGTTTTTCTGCTGAGCAGCATGAGGTCAACACGCGTTTGGTGCATAACGGCAAAATTTATCTATGATTTTGCCGTGTAGAAGAAATAAAAGTGCAGAAATATTCCTAACAAATTGGTCAAAATTTACCAAATAAAAATGCTTCAAAATGTAGAATGTTGAAACTATGACTCACCCTTTTCCTTGGATGCAAGCAGGGCGGATCCAGCCAGTAAGCTTAGGGGAGCGATTTCAGTAATATTTGGTAGGCAAGTGTCATAACAAAACTATGGACGACAAAATGGCCGTTTATATCGCCAATGCTGTTTTCCGAATTGTAAAAATCATGGTGAATAAAGTTACTTTCGTAGGTTTTAGGGGCTCGATCATCCCAATCGCCCCCTCGGATCCACCCTTGGATGCAAGGCGTTTGTTTTTTCATTCTTCGAAGACAACTACTTCTGCAGAGATATAGGCCAAAAATGGGTATTTTCGCCATGCCCCACTAAACGTGGGAAAATTTGCCGCCTATCTTTGAATGCATTTTTATCTAATTGCACTGCCACTCATGTCAGTACCTGTATCATCAATCAACTCAGACGAACTTTTGGAGGCAGCTGTAACAGATGAAATATGTTAATTACCTCCGAAGTTTCAACGTTTCATTAGTGTCTAACATATTCATCTCAAGGAAGCTTTTTTTCTTTAAACGATTTTCGATTGCAGAAGATGTATTTTTTAGTTTGCTTATTTACTACATCTGCCTTGGTCAAAGCACAAATTTAGCTGTTCTCGAGTTGCAATGTTATCAGTCTAAATGCAAAATGATCGTTTTTTGGATTCATTTAAATGCGAAACCTCGAGGACATAACCCTCATGTTTTGAAAACAAATGCAAGACATGACGAAAAGAGCTGTCAATGTGTTTCTATTGTAGGGGGATTTTCGGTCAGGATAACTTTGTTCAACGCAAAATTACACAGTTACGAGGTACTTTGCAGATTCAACAAAAACCGCAGTTGCTCAACCTACAACGACAAACGTCGGTCGACGGTGACGTACTAACGACGAAAGTTGTCCCCTTCCAAAATACCTTTGTCTTAAATTTGTCGTGTATAGTCTCTCATTGGCGGCTGTTTCCCTCAGGGCAAAAATATTTGCTCCCGCAAGACTGGAGCAACGGAATCTTGTTGCAATTTGTGTTTCAAGTTTTCCAGCGTGCTGAGAAATGTCTATAAAAGAGTTGGGCAAACGTTTTCCAGTGAGGGCCACATTGTTCTGTCAGTACAAGAGAAAGGCCAGCTTCTACAAATTACACTTTCTTAATATAATATATAATATATTTTGATATTTTCAATTTTTGATATATTCGCGTTTCTAATATTCAAACTTTGTTTATTTCATCAAGAGGATGGTAATTTATTGCATGTTTCTTAAGTTTTATATTGCATTATTTCATTATATACAAGTGTACACTGTGCATATACGACAGCCGCAAAAGATGTTCAGCGGGCTGCATGAGGCCCGCTAGCTACTGTTTGCCCATCCCTGGCCGATGTCATATTTGTGAAATATGCGGCTTACTTGGTAGCTGGTTGTTGTTACTGGACGTCCATTACTCTTTGGTTTTGCATGATATTGGATTACGGCAATTACGTTGGTTTTCTTCGCATGTGCAATGCTTTCTTGCATTTTTTTTGCTTGGTTATAATATTGTTCTTTATCCTTCTTCTCTATTGTTCACATCTACGCACATAAGTTATGTTGCTGCATCCAACATGATCAAACCTGCTTTTCCAGCGTGGACTGCAAAAATACGAATGTTGTTGTGCATCGTACCTTTGTCTTTGTTGTCTTTTCTTATTTTGTGAACACTGGAACGGATCTGCAAACTATATTTCGGTGAAACGTTTGCCTGATCTTGGCAATTGTTTGTGCTGCATTTTTCACCTTTAACAATTTTGAATCTCATTTATCAACGTGGAGCTCATGACTTATCTTCTGGCGCAAAGATCAATGTGACCAAACCGCGCGGAAATTAACATTCGCCATTGAGACGAAAGCTTCAAAATGTACACTATTTTGCATCAAAAAAAGGTCACGGATAATTCATTTCAAATCCGATGGTTGCCACCTAAAAAGCTGGTTGATGGAAATTAACTTATACAGCATGCCAACTATGTTTGAGACACGTCTTACATTTTAATTTTTATCTCCCACATTTCAGGAAATTCGTAATTAAATATTGTTCGGTTATTTAAAGTTCTCAAACTGGTCGGCCAAATAGCCTATACGCTTTTTTTGCATTGCCGAGCGCTAATTCTGATTACTACATTCTCGGTTTATTCTTTATATACTGTAATGAATGAACTGATTCTTGAAAAGCTCGCAAACACATTGCATGAGTTTCATTCAACAGTAGCGAACCGTTCCAATCGTGCGCAGTGAAAGGGAATTGGTTCGACGTTAGCTCATACTACAACGTTCTTCAATGCTTGCCAATTGCTTCATGCTTGTTTGTTTGATATGGTGGTTTGTTGTTGGCGCTTTATAACTACAATGGTCTTGTAGCGCCACGACTGAGTTCGTACAATTTCTGGTTTCAATTTACCTGTTTTCTTTGTGTGTTCTGGGTGAGTTACCTGCAGCTTTTCCGCACACCGTGCGCCTGGTAAGAAGACTGCAGTACCAATTTGCAAGGTCTTGGTAAGACCGGGCCGAGAATCCTCAGCCTACCAGCACCGAAGCGGACGCACTTACCACTAGACCACGGGCTGGTGCCACTTGCTGGATTGAATTGCCAAGTCACGTTTAAAGACGTCGTCAACGACATCGTGTCAATTTAAACGCGCAGGACAGGCGTACTGTGCACACAACCTTGAAAAAATTCCAACGAAAATTCCTTCTGTTCGCCGATTGATTTTACGTGGCTTACATGTATAACATGATACATAAAATACGTGTGTGAGTCGGAGCTAGCGGCTTTGGGCGTAGCAACGGTCTATTCAAAGGTTTCATCTTCTTCAACAAGTGGGTAGATGAATGGTGAAAGGCAGCTAATGATAATCCTCGCCCTGTTGTTAGCAGGAACGTCTTCAGCACGGCCCTCTCCTAAGTAATGAGTATAATCGTTGACTGTACGTAACCAATGCGTGAGTGTTCGAAGCGTCAGGTGCAGTATGTTTCAACAGACAGTTCTTACGGCCGCGTTCATTCTTGCTTCGCCATTTAACGTTCGTTTATGTAGGATAAATTGTGACAAACCAGGAGATACACAGTTTTCTATTTATTAATTTTATCCTGCTTAAAACAGCGGCAAGGTCTGAAAAAGTAAAGAAATTAAACACACATAAACACAAATAGCGCTACAGCTAAACACCACAGTGTAGTGTAAACACTACAGATGTAGTGACTACACCTTCAGCTTCAGCTCACAAATACGCTGCCGAACTGCAGCTGGCACAGCAAGCACGGATCAATTCAATGTACCACATGCGATGCCCAGGGCGGCGTGAAAAGAACGTAATCGCAAGCAATCAAATGTTATCATTACTTCCACTACAATACCATACCGAGTGAAAGCTTTCATTATCCTGCAAAAGTGGTTGGTGGCAATTTTGGTAAATCTGAAACTGGACTACCGCACGATTGATGAACGGACGATTTTCACTGAAATATACTGCAACAATAATTACTTCCGATTTTTTAGAATCGGCCAGCAGCATCAAATTTCTCGATTGCTTTTCGATTCCCTTAATACTCTGTGAACATTTGCAGAAAAAACGATATTTTTGCTCATAACCAACTACGAAACTTTCAACGGTTGCGATTCGTGACATAAAAACTTTCAAGGAGTTGAAGTTGAACTTACCAGTATTGAAAGCATCGTTCATGTTGTCCTTTCACTGCACTTTTCAACGTATTTGCAACGATTTCCTTCACTTTTGTGCAGGTTTTAAATAATGGTTTATGTGCGGTTTGCCGATGCTGAATTTACTTTCAATAAAACAGTGGCTGTTGCAGGCAACGGGTCGCCGGTCGCCAACTTGTTCTCGATAGTTTAAGTTCTAACCTTGGTGGGTCCAAGAAAAGTAGTGCAAGCTTGTGGTCCAAAGCAGTTACGTTGGTGCTCTAAACGTTTTGTGAAATCTGTTTTACAATTGCAGAAGAAAGCCGACAGATGGAAAACATTTGCAATGCCAGTGAAAATCTAAAATGTTGAGCAGAACCACTAGTGCAATGGCCAGTCATGATACTTGTTCTGCAGACTGTTTGCCCAGAGCTCACCTGCTTCCCTTCACCGACATCGTGTGGATTACTTTCGGTTACGTCGCGCTCATCATTGCCAATTGGTTGGACGCCTATTCGTTGCATGTTCGTCGCGTGATCGCTTCGATAGCGCATCGTCGTCGCGAGAAGGCACGGATCGTTATGCTTTACAACGACGTCTTGCGGAGACGGAAAAACCAACTCTATCACGTGCGAATGACCATCTAAAAACTTGCTCGAAAACATTGCTTAAGTGTAAGGAAAAATTCATGGCTATCCAGCGTATTAACTTTCGCAGCACATTTTGATTCAGATATTTTGGAAAACAACTGATTTGCGGCAGTGAAAGTCTAAATATATGCTTTCGTTTCAAACCATCTTTTGTGACAATTTCTGAAAAATTTATACGAATATTTACTTTAAAACGAGAGAAAATGCAAATGTCAAGACACGGTACATACATGGACATAAGTACAGTACATATAACGATCTGAACGGCGAAGTCACGAGAACAACTGCGGAAAGTTCTTGTACAACGCAATTTACGGGGTGTAGCCAGAAATTTTGATTTCGGGAGACCAACAACACGGATACCTCGCTTTGCTTATGATTTAAAGAAATGTTCATAAAGTGACGTCATTTTGTTACAATGGTCCATGCGGTGTCCCCCTTGGCTATGACTCTGTCTTACAGCATACCTTGTTGCTCTGTATAGTGTTTTAAAGTAAAGGGCGAGTTTCAAAGCTTTACAAAATTTCGTTATTGAATTAATCAGTAGTGGGTTTCAGCTGTCAAAGTTGTTGTAGCAGTAAATCAATTAGTTACTTCTGAAATAATAGAGCCCTATTTACTGCAGCACAGTGGCCTCTAGTGTTAAGCGATTGGTCAATATTACACTGTTCTTGAATTTCATGAGCTTTTGTAGGCAAATTTGTAGCGTTTTTGATGCGGATCCTACGTTTGGTGTTTCCAACTGGTGTTTCCAAATTTCCAGTATACAGAGCGTGCTTGTTGAAGCTCTAAGGGATGTTTGTTAAATCAGCTAGAACAGTTTCTCGTGAGTTTTCCTTGGGAAATCGTGTCCATATTGGTGTTGCGGAAGCACTTTGCTGTGCAAAATTTGTCTACATGCTGTTTACCATCAGCCTATAGCATAAAGGATTAAAACACTATATTTTGCATTGCTTGGAAAATGGCAACATAAAAAAGGCATGAACAGTGTGCGTCCACTGAGTGCACTGTGTTTGTTTAGTCCATACAGTACGGGGTTTCTGTTACAAGGGAGTTGACATAGGCCTACAGCTAATCAGATCGACAAACCTGGAGATATTTCGTGGGAAGCAACACGGTTCTGCATGAAAATGCATATGTCCGAAAAATAAACTACCAAAAACGCTAGAAATCACGGAAATTTAACGAAGAGAACTTTTGAACTACACGAAAGAGCTATAAATTCCGATTAAAGGTGGCATTGCCATTTGTTGTTGAGAAGAATGTAGGAAAGGCTTTAATTTCAGTTTAATGTCTAACTCTAAAGCAATCGCAGAACCAAAGTCGGCACCACAACAGACAAAATTTTGAGGGAGCACTACACCAAGAGGGGCATACTTTCACGCTTTTAAGTCAAAGCGACAATATAGGTGACACCTGCTTAGGGCCCTGTAGTAAATCTATACGCTCACATTGACCATTGCCTCTAGCTAGGATAATAGATAGAAGTGTTGCTGCAGCAGATGCCTCGATGGTGCAAGTACGAAATGAGATCATGTAACACGAAAGCCGAGCCCCGATGAGAGTGTTAGGCAGGCATTCCGAATAACGTAAACAATTGATTCAAACAAGAACTTACGGTTTCGGCATCAGTACTGCGGCAAGGAAAAGCAAAAGGAAAGCGTGAATACTCATCCACAACAGTCAATATATAATAGTTTTTGGTCTAGGACGGCAATGGGCCTTTAGAAGTCTAAGCTCAATCGCTCAAAAGGTTGAGAGGCTTCAACCAGTTGAGCATCTGGCTGTTTATAAAAGTTCGGCTTTACATCAGCGCATAAAACCTCATTTTGTAGTTGCAAATTGTTCTTACGCATTGATGAGTGTCTTTTTCTCCCCTGTTTTCACTCGCAGTCTGATATTTTTGCAGTAATGAACTGCTGTGTCGTAGCGTTGAGTTTTTTTTTCTCCAATACCCTAACCTGGAAGGCTGATAGTTCATATTCAGTGCAATGACACAAAAATAAAGTGATTGCGTGCAGAAGATTGTGCATATTATGTCAAGAAACGCCGCCAAAACGTTGGTTTGGAAACATGAAAATGATGTCAGATTGTGACGTCACAAACAACGCGCACCAAATACAAATGACACCATATGCCACTGAATGATCCCCCTCCCCATCAAAATTTTCTGCATACGCCACTGCATGTGAAGGTTCAGGAATTAATAAATCTACTGTTCGTTGTTGCTATGCTAAAGTCCAAAGGACAATCGTTAGCACTGATTAGCCGAAGATGTTTGTCCACAGAACAGCACAGGAAGCTTGATTTTTGATTTACTTTGCACAGTAGGTAAAAATACACGTTTAACAAGTAATCACTGTACAGACAAAGTCGCTTGAAATTTTTCACTCTTTTTACCTGTATTTTTCCTGAGATGATGTGATATGATTTACTGCAATTAATATATTGCATCGATCATTCTGTTTAAATAAAAGCTGATGGTGCCTGAAATAGTATGCGGAATATATACTCTAAGATTTTAATGTCTGATTCTTTGCTCAAAAGGGATGCCTCTCGATAGACAGCATCGATCATTATTAATTTCAATGTAAGTTTTATGAACGTAATTTAACTTGATTTCTTGCAGAATTTTTGAAAGTTTGTTTCACGCAGACAGATTAGCTGAAGTTATGTTCATTTTGTTACATCGCTGCAATGTATGTATCAAAAAAACACACGCTTTGCGTAAACATTAGTTATTCCAGGAATTATCATAATTTCCATGCTCATGAATTTGTCAAAGTTTTACACAATTTTCAGAAAATACTAGAAAAGAGTAAAACTAATTTTCACCTCATTGTGAGTCAAGTAGTTTTTTTGTTCTGTTCGACTTGAATAGCACAAATTTTCAAAATCCTGCACAGTACCTCTTGATGCTCCCCTATAAGCAACGTAAAACAATTGCGACAAGACCCTGCGTAACCCCCTTCTCAGGTGTAGGCAGGGACCGAGTTTGCTAAAAAAACTTCAGAGGGAAAAACCTTATTATTTGCATTTTGATGACGTCACCATGCTCAGTCAACCGTGGTAAGACTTGAAATGCACAAAATTGGGGCACATTCGGAATTGATATATTTTTGTGAACATGGCTCCCCTGTCTACGCCCATGGTGGTGGTATAGCAACTAGTAGTATTTAAGTATACAATCGTGCTATATCTAGATAACTAGCACACTGCATTTAATATGAAAGCTTATTAATTCTGAGAGTTGGCCTTAAAATAGACAAAATTATATTCAAAAATTGTGAGAATCAATTCAAATTTGATCACTTCCGATCAATAAAATGTACTGCTACTAGTGGCGGCTCCAGTGGGGCAGTTTGGGGCAACTGCCCCCATTAAAAGCCTGTGGCGCCCTTTCTGAATGGCCCCCCTTTGCCACAAATGCGCCCCTGTTTGGTGTCCACAGAAGTAAAAACAAAAATAAAAAATACTCTAAAATAAACAATGCTTTTAGCTTGGTTAAACGACAGGATGTTTGATCCGGTCTTTACCCAACCTCTTATGGAAAGCGTGAATGATTATACTGTTTCGTAATATTACCACTGTTTCGTTATTTCTTTGCCGCGTGAGTACTGCCCGCCTTACGTTATGTAAGTAATCACTAACGCAGTCACTTTCGCTTAGCACAGTTTTCGACTTGCCGCTGGGTTGTACGAAATGGTCTGTTTATTACAAGTTTATTTCTTTAATGCCTGATGACAGCCTCGAATGGAAAAGGAGTGAAAATAGTAATGCCGTATGGAAAACGTATAACTGACTCAAGACTTTGCAAGCCTACAAAATAACAGCGGAAAAACAATTTCAGGGTTTGTTGCCAGTGCAGTTCCTAAGTCCGCAGTATGTCTGCATCTTAGGTTTGCAACATAAACATGAGCGGATGAGTTTCTTGGCCAAGCAAAGCACCTGACTTAACCATAATGCAGCGTGTTAAGGAAGATGTTAAAAAACCGTGCAGTTCACTTTAATTTTCGTTGGTAACGGTGCCCACGTTAAAAATATTGTGGGCCCTGCGCCGGCTCTACACAAGCAGCTTCGATTGAAAGTATCAGCTTGCGTAGGTTGGTAGGAGTAGCGCGGAACCCCCTTTGGCGAGGGGCCCGATTGGAAGCAATCGGTCCAATCGGCTAAAGGCCGGCCCTGCATCTAGCACAACTTTAGTTCTCTGCTTGTATAGCCATTTAAAGCCATTTGACCTTCAGAAGATGGTAGACGGTGGTGCATAACGAACGTTTCTTCATTCTTTGACCACTACAAACATTCACTTCAACTTTGATAGTTTTGCGTACAGAATTTCGTTATGATGTCATTACATTATCACAATCATTCTTAAGTTAGTGCAAACCTTACTTTTTTATGATCCTTTTCAAATTTTTCGCAGAAAATTCTCTCATGCACATCATCGCATCGTATTCATTCCACGCTTTCATCAAAACTGTTTACTTACATTCATTTTAAACTCTGTGCATTCTTTTATCTTAGTTTTTGGTTTGCGAGTTATCTGGCAGCAACAGTGATGTTGCAACTCACTTTTTCTGCGCTATGTTGAAGCAATAACACTGCAGCATCGTGGTTCCCAACCGCTGTGCCGTGCGAACTCTACGTGTCACAATGCGTTAGAGTTAGCTGAATTTGATAGCTTGTATGTGATGTGCAAAAAGGCATTATCGTAGATGGCAGTTGTCCGGGTGGCGATTGTCCCAAGAGGCAGTTTTCCTAGGTGACAGTTGCCCTGGTGGCAGTTGTCCAGGTGGCTATTGTGTTTCATGCCTAATTCATATTAACCTATTAGGCCTACTTTGGGCACTAAAAGCTTCAATAGTTTTCCTTACTGGATAAAGTTGTCCTGTTGAAACGCATGCATTTTCTCGAAGTTTCAAATTTATCGTGCGTTTTCAAGTTAAGTTTGTAAGGAAACTTGTTTTTTGTTTGTTTGTTGTGTAAGGTCTTAGCACAGCCAGTCTCAGTAAAAACAAATCTTCAAATCTCACTGCGGTTGATGAAGTGGTTTGACTGAATGTTGCATGTTTTCCAAGAGCCTCACTGTTACCACAAGTGTTTTAAAATTGGTTTCCAACGTTTTACCAGTGTTGTGAGAGGTCGTGCTGATTTGATTCCAGCTGCTACAAAATTTGAAGAATTTTATCTGCATTTCAAATAACCAGGTCTCTGCGCCAGACAAAAACAATAGAGTTTTGGTGATTGTACAAGCGCGTTGGTTGTACTAAAGTTTCTTCGTAAGTAACTGCAGTGGAAAAAATAAAGGGTTCTCTTGTTGTCTTTCCAATATTTTCATACGTGTGCAAACTGCAATGTTGTAGCATACCAAATTTCTATTTAGCTTGTTGTGCATTGTGAAATATCCGCATAATTGTGACGTCGAACATGTGAAACGCCCGCTAATTTGCGCCGTCGTATTCGTGGCGTCGAACTTCTAAAAAGTTTCTTTTGACACATGATGATTACGTATTTATCTGAAGAAAGCAACTGAACTCCTTATGGTAATTATTAATTACCAATAGTAATTAATTATACATTGACACGTGAATCATATGATGACTACAAAAGCATTTACAAGGAACTTTATTTCATTTCAAGTTTACTGGGAAACCTTTTCTACTGAACAGTCTGGGCGCAGCAAAGCATTTGACGCATAAATTTGTGTAAAGCAACGATATTCTTCGACAGTTGTGAAACACACAACCGTGGTCAATCTGAAAGTTTTTAATTTGGTTTCAAACGCCTTCTGTACCACTGAGTCTACCACAGGGGGAATCCAGCTAGTAAGGTGGGGGACGTTTTCAGTAAAATTTGGTAGTCACATCTCATTACGAGTTCACTACTGGAAGAGGGGTGAAGTATTCTTCACAACACTGTGCTATAATAGTCGCCAATATACAGGGCAGAGTTTAACTTATAGTGGAGAAAGACTGGTTGAGTCAATGGTTGGCGCAGGAAAAAGCTGCGAAATTACAATTCCTACCGATATATTTAATTTAAAACACTGTTGTTGCTTTAGCATTTTATAAACAAACGCTATGAACGACTGGTCGCAACTGACAGAACTTAGCAATTTACTTCCAAAGTATTTTTTCTGATTTTTTTCTACTTTATAAGATTTTTATACGTTTGTGCTTGTGGCTTATATGTAGCCTACATATAAATATCCAAGGTTTCAGATTTTTCACTTTAGCATTAGCGAGATGCGGCACGTTGCCACGTGGCAACGCTGATCACACATAAGTACATTGGTTGAACTGCTTTCAAGTAAACGCAGTGGTTGATTGCGCATGCGGTATCAAATCAAACTTATCATAAGTATCTTAATAAATCAGATGACACAAAGCTTTAATTTATTTTCGCACTGCTTTAAATGACTATGTTAAGTCTGTTTATAGAAATTTTGTACTGTATTAGCAGTTTGCGCTTCAAAGAAACCACAAAATAAGGTGCATATTGGAAGGAAAATTTTACCAGTCGTGAAACACACAAAAATACAGATTTTTACGTCTGTTGCGGGTATTTGGCGGGAAATGTGGAAAAACGCCCCTTTCCACTGACCAGGGTTGACAGATCTTAAAGCATATGGAAGCAAGCCATCTTTTCTATTTACAAATATAACTTTCGTTTATCTGTAGCCACGCCAATAAATGCCCCATCACAACGTTTCCCTCCAAATGATGTCGTCTTGAAAACCAGCTAAATTCCACGTTTTGGCATGAATATCCTGCACTAAAAGAAGAAAGACTTTTTATTTTAATTAATGTGATAGCACTTTTTCATGCATCTCTTTGTGCGTTAACGAATCTATAATGGAAACGAAGTATCTGTAATGACTGTGCCACGTGCACTAGACCAGGGCTACTCAAACTGTGGGTCGCAACCCCACTTGTGTTCGCGAAATGTAATTTTGGGTTCGCGAAACAAATTGGCTTGACGAATCAGATATAACAATTTTTGTAAACTTTACAACAAAATTAAGCAGGCCCACAGTGAATCTATTTCTACTGCATTTTTAGGGGCAATGTCGTGCTTGATGCTGTCAGTTGTTTACTAGGATGTCTGCCTGAGCTATCAAATGATAATAATAATCAACCAAGCACAACAACTTATGCGTTGCTACATCATGATTGTTTTAACCTGCTGACCAGTATTGACCTTATTGCATTCATTACGACCAGGAAGGAATGCTTCTGTTTAGAACTTTAGGTCTATAAACTAGGGGCTATAGGCTAACTGCTTTGAGAACACACCGAGTAGTTTTAGACTAAAGCTGAAAACTTCATGCAGTACAAAGTTTCAGAAGCACCTTGGACTTTGATTCAGGAAAAATTGCATCCACAAACCAATAAACTGTATACAGTTGATATTTTAGGAGGCCACACACCTGCCATGTCCGTGAGTTTGCGGTGTTATTAAACGGCAAATGTTTGCAACTGGAATTTTCAAAACAGAGTTTATGTCATTTTTGGATAAGAACAAAAAATGAATGCGCAGTCATTTCTGATCCAGCCATTCATAAACTCTTAGACGTTAGCACAACGTATTTGTGTGAAGCGGTATTCTCAAAATTTATAATCATGAAGTCCAAAAACTGATTCTTTTTGAAAAATGTTAAGAATGTCCTTCGTTCTGCGTTGTCTTGTATCAACCTACCAATGATTGATCTGTGTAAAAATTATCAAGTGCATCCATCTCATTAGTTGTGCTTGACAATTTCTATAAACTGCATTGTATTTTTGTTAATTTTTTTGCCTTGCTGTTGCCTTTACGTGGTAGTTTTATTATTGTGCAGCTGCTTTCGTGGATTGTGTGCATTTGTATGATTTCGCCACAGACAAAAATTCCGTTTGAGATTTGTGATGATACGTTTACACATATCAATTAACATCTAGGATATCCACCAAGGGTCGCATAAAGAAACTTTTCACAAAATGGGTTGCAGAGCAAAAAAGTTTGAGAAGCCCTGCACTAGACAATACCAAGCATGGACTAACGGCGGCCGATCTTGCATAAGTACAGCTTTTGCGAGAGTAAGATGGTATTTTAACTTTTGTAAAAGTAAACCATCCGACCGCCTTATTATAAATTTACCCTAAGAGCTATTCATTGACATTGGAATGGGATGCTGTAGCAGAGGCGTAGTGATAACAAAAGAAGTGTGGGAACGCACCCAAACTACTCATTTTCAAGTAAAACAAGTGTGAGAACGCGAAAAGAGTTTTGTGGGAACTAACCCAAAAACAGCTATTACCAATGCTATTACCAATAATTGCACAATTATGCTAAGGTGCTACGCAGCAGGATTGCTTATCATTTGTTCATTTATGCGACGTCTGGAGCTACACACAATAACTCCGAGAGAAAAAATATACAGTAGAATTTGTCTAATTCGCCATCGCCTAATTCGTCAATTCGCTCAATTCCAATTCGTCACCTCTTTCTGTCGCTGAGAAGCGTTTTGTTCGGCTGATCCGTCATTTGCAGTTTCAGTTGTGATGTTTAAGCTGTTAAAACGTGTGGGAATTCAAACAAATTAAGGATCTTTATACGAGATTTGTTGCACCTCGCAAATTGTTTATCGAATTTATGCATGAGGTGCGAAGCGCGACCCGACTCTCCATAGAGATAACGCAGAAAGTCTCTAAAGTTTATTAAAGATTTCAAACGTACTAGATTAAATGCAGGAGTGTAGATAGAGTAAAGCAAACCTTTTAGATCCCGCGCCCGCCAAAATTTTAGCGCACATTTAAAATTTTTTTAAAAATCGTATTAAAACGCTACAACTCGCCAGTCAATTGGGCTAGAGAGTTGTTCAAGTTATCCACGGATTCAGCAAGTCTTTTGGTTTCAATTAAAAACACATCATTTGATTTGGGTGTGAGGTTTCCTCTTGGTGACGTCACAACGAAGGCATATTTTTAAATTTTTTACCCACTTTAACTAGCCCTGGGCGCTAATCCAATGAGCCATTTTTATGGATCAAACTTTGTTTGGAAACTAGACGATCATCCGCGTCTACAGAGCTCTTGATTGGCCTTCTAGCATGTCTGGAATTAACGTTATTGCCCAAAGAAACCGTTGTGCATAAAATTCCAAAAATAGTAGAAAAAACATTAGTCTCCCACTGACGGCATTTTGGCTCGCGATAACTGCTGCGAAAATATGCCAGAGAGCTATTCGAACCCTCAAGGAAAACTCGTGAAGTCTTGTAGTAGCTTTCACAGATCTGTTTCAGCCGTACAGCATACCCCCCGATTGGGGGAGGGGCACGTTGTCACAGGGGGTCCAAAATGCAGTCCCGTCACCACTTCGCCACCCAGAGAAAGCTTCGATCCCCCAACTTGAAATATGAAGCACTAGAAATCAGTGAAGTTAGTGGACCCTTTGAAAGAATAGTGCTTATGCATTGCAGTTACTTTGGGTCCCCTTTGAAAGCAAGGGACACATTAAAGCTGCTGTTGGGGGCCCCTTTGAAAGCAAAGTAGCCCACTAACACATTACATTTTCGGTTGGACTCCCTTTGAAAGAAAGGTACTTTACACAGTTGCAAAGGGGGGGCCAAGGCAAAAACCTCCCTTCCTTCCCTTAAACACACCACTGTATATAACCTTGGCAATGATCTTATATGAGAATATGAAACCGATTGAACACGTTCTGCTTCATCCGATATGCGTACTTTCTCACCTGATGTGCGCATGTAAACACTGTAATGTAAAGTTATCTTTGTATTATTGAACACATTGAAGTTGCTGATGAGTTTATCA
>JGI24158J21664_10003397_pt1 | contig 19934 bp, 10 predicted proteins | sample Ectturendosymbi3_FD_21664 | JGI IMG/M metagenome (IMG submission 21664) | reverse complement strand
AAAAATATAGCGCTTTCAGATGTTGAAAAATGCATGCTCCGGAAAAGCAGTTAATGATGAACTTGTATGCTGGATATGACTTGCTGCAAATGCTTAGATCGATACGAGACAGTGAGGATTGTCGTCCTCACCGCCGCAGTTTTGTTTAAACTGGTTTTCACCTCGAGTCCTCTGAGGAAGATACTAACCAACCAACTTCTATTGTTTTCAGCAAGAAGGTAGTTGGCGACTATGTGCTGCGAACAATGGCTTATAAGTGTTTGAAATTGTTTTCTTAAGCTTGCGCTGTCTTGCTCAGGGTAAGAATGCTGCACATGGACGTGTGGAAAATTGTGTAAACAGAAAAAACACCGTCGGCTTTTACAAAGAATGGTATCGGATTCTTTCACCAGCAGTTGTGCGGGAATCCGAAATGCATTTTAACTGCAGCGACATGGGTGGTCCTTTGGAAGGGAATTTCCAGGTATGTTTTGTACACCGTGCGACATGCTGCACGTTTGACTAATGACTGAACTTGTTTTGATTTTACTGTTTGTCAGAACATCAATACACGCGTCACAAGCATGTCGAAAAAAATCCTCTTAGGCCGAGACTGAACAATCAAGTTCTTTTGTAAATTGCTCTGTTGAAGGTTGCTTATAAAGACAAAAAAGTTAGGAATACAGGAATACAATGCAATGTAAATCAATTATTTGATACTATGATAAAACATTTGTTCACAACGTTGTTTGAAGGCGCTAATAGATAAAATAACAAACCTTAATGTATTTATTTTGAAGGATTGCAAAGTTGTGATCAACGATAGTTTCGTTACCAAAAATGTTGAAGCTTTTATGTGTAGAATAGGTCACCGGCCTGCATTTTCTATAGAATCTATACCATGCCTTTATGTGTTGCTCCTGTGATTGATTTTAAAAGCAAGGCTCAGATTTTCGCGTAATTGGCGATCAATTGTTACATTCACAAAAGACGGTGGTCTTGATCGTGCATTAAAAACTGTGTAACACTGTTTTTTTAAACAGATAGTGCAAGTTCGGACATTGTTTAGTTTTATTACTTTATGTTAACTAACAACGCTTGGCAGCACAAGCGATTTGCACAAACGGAGCTACTCGGTCTCATGCGACGAAATGCAGGTGTAGTGTGGCAAGCCTTCGGCTTATGAATGCGTGTCATGCAGACTTAAGAAGTACTGCACTCTTTAAGATAGTGATCGAGAGGTTGAATCTTGTTCATCTTATTGAACTGTGCGCTGAAAGCTGGGTTTCTTTTGTCGCTGAGGCATGTCGGTCAGTTGTCCCGCAATAGTACTAAAACTCGCCATAACGGTATTCACTGGCCTAAATTTTCCGACATAATGATCGAAATGACTCAGTGTTTTCGGTCATTTAACAAAAATTCGGTCTATGATCGAAAAATCACCAAAAAAATAAACCCAGGCTGAAAGCATAGTGCACGTTGACATGTGGAGGCCAAAGTTTAATGCACAGCGTATGTCCTCTGCTGCACTCTGGGTTTACAACAGATCGTAGTACTAACTGCATTAATGCATTAAGTGTATTTTATTGTATATTTATTTCAGTCGCAAGGCCCACGAGACATGGAGTAGTAGGTTACGCAAAGAAAACAAAATAGAATCACATGCGAAACTCCAGCACACTCGAGCCAAGCACCACACACACGAGACTACATCACGGGCGAACGTGCATGGGAGCAACTTAGCAACAAGCAATTTGATGAACTAGAGCAGTGGTTCTCAACCTTTTCGTTGAAGGGATCCAAATCCAGGCCTACGATTTTGTTAGAGAGCCGCACTAAAAACTATAACACAAGTAAATTGACGCGGTTTGTTTTATTGCAGATCGAAGTCTGTTACACAAAATATTAAAGTTGTTTTTGAAAGACTGCTGAGAGTCGCACAAAAGGTGCTTGGGGGCTGCATGAAGCTCTCGGAACCACGGTTGAGAACCACTGAACTAGTCTACTTCAAAAAATTCTTTAATTAGGCTCTACTGGCCCTAAAACATAAAAACGTGTTAAAAACTGGCCAACGTTTTGGTAGTTGGTAGAACTATCGTTGTCCGGGCGAACACGAAATGCTGGCAATGATAATTGTTCTAACTATAGAAGCATTGGCCAGTTTTCAACCTGTTTTTATGTTCCACTACCAGTAGAGCCTGATTAAAGTGTTGTTTATCGAAGTCCTGACGTCTCTGAAACAGATGTTTAGAGTCTACTTATTTCGGAAGAACAAATTGAACCTTGCGGCTACCGAGTCACAGTGCCCCAGCACAATGAAGCATCTCAGTAGTACTTACATACAGTAATATGAAAGTAAAAACAAAGACACATGTAACAGTGAATCAGACCTGAGATAACGACCAGATCATTACTTCAATTGCCTTTATACAATATGTCAAGCGGCACGCTACAGACCACACAAGTAAAAAATCGTAAACGACAAGACAGATCAAGTGGATTTATTTTTACTAAAAATCGAACAGGGTGTATCTGGAAGTAAATTTTTCGGCCACTCCTATTGCAATAACAAAAATGATCAGTACTATTGGTTGAAGATATTATGAGATTTATTTTTGATGTTTTGTTCTGCATTTGTCCAAAGAGTAGCTCCTCGATGAGAAATCATTTTTTTACCAGCGTTTGTTGAAACTTGTTGTATAATATGATTTTAGTTGGTTTCAAATCTTGTGCTATGACAATGAACATCAGCCGATTTCTGAAACAAGTCTTCAAATGAATTTGGCAACAGTTCATGGTGAAATTTAAGCATCAGTTTAGCTAATTCAAATCTATAAATATCGTGAAGTTTCAGTAAATTGAGAGATACAGAGGTGGAATATGACATCTAAAATTGCGATATGTAATAGTTCGTGGTATCATATTGTGCACTACTTCTAGTGGTTGGAAAACAAACACTAGCTGTGTCCCTGAAAACGATGCAGTATTTTAGATGGCAGTGTACAAAACTAACATATGACATTTTAGTACATCAATTGATACCAGATTTCAAATTTAGTAGAATAGATAAGATACTCAAACTGGTTATGATTTTATGGATTGCACGTGAGATGACCAAAGTAACGAGCTGTCTATCAAAAACCCCGAATATATTGCACACGTTGTTCGTTGAAAGTAGCGGTCATTGAATTTTATTTGGTACGAACACGTTTCAGATCCGCTGCTATTTTTTTCAAAGATTTTGTGAACATAAATTTTTATTTGAAGTAATTTAAGGACAATTAATTTGAAGGAAGCCAGTTAGTTGTCTATTTTAATCAGTTCCATATTTTTCATATTCTGCAAATGGTCGAGATTTTTGAGATAGACAAAAATAAGTATCGTTAGCATATAATACAGTATAAAATGCGGAAGAATTACGGAAATTATTAATGTGCACTAGAAAATAAAAGCGGGCCCCAGAACAGACCCCTGAGGCACGCCTTTTGAAATATCAACTAAACCAGATTGCGCATTGTCCAATTGGACAAGTAGCTACGAAACAATTGTAAGGGAATTCCTCTAATACAGTAGCAAAGTTAATATAAAATTTATCAAATATAATTTTATGATTACATTAACGGTGTCAAATGCTTTCAACAAATCAAGAAATGTGGAGCAAGAATATAATCCATTATCAGCATTACTCAACAGATTGGAGTAAATACTCTCAACTGCATACGCACTTGAAGATTTATGCTTAAAACCATATTGATTTCTGGATAATAACGTATATTCTCAGTACACTCAATCGTATAAAAACCTTTCGAAAATTTTACTGAACTGCAGTAAAATAGATATTTGTCGATTTAGTGCAAATATTTCGGTTTCCAGATTTATAGATAATATAACCTGGGCGACTTTTTAGACAACCAGGATAAAAATCCTTATTGATGCACTTGCTAAATATACGTGTAAGAACTGACCCTATAGGACTAATTTGAACAACTTCGGTTGGTATATCATTTTCATTTATAGCTTTACCTTCTGAGAGATTCTCTACCAAATGTAGTACTTTTTCCTCTGAAGTTTCATAAATAGAACGATGAACAATAAGGTGACAGTGTGCTCAAGTATACGATTTTGAGTAGGAATTTTTTCAGCCATTGCAGATCTAAATTCACTGTAAAGCAATTATTAAATTCATTTGTAAAACTTAAAGGTTCGTATAATAACTTACCCGGGCTATTAGTATTCACTATACTTTGTGGAACTTTGTTTTACATTTGAAGTTTATTGTAAGTCCAGGATTCTGCCATTATTTTTTTTAATTGTTTTTATTAAGATATAATGATTGTATTTAGCTGTCTTTATTGTCCTATTAAGACTATTTCTAGTTAGTTTATAAACAGTTTGGGCATGTGTTTGCTTTTTGTTATAAACTTTAGAAAACATTTTATTTTTACCTTATGAATATTTGCAGTCAGCCATGGCGTTTTAGATAATTGCTGATGTTTTCGTGAAACATTTAAGGTACATGGTCCTGTAACACACAAGAAGAATTTCATGCAGTAGCTCAAACTGCAAATTGACAGAGATTGAACGACCAAAATTTTATTGGGAATTTAACTGAAACTTCAAGTCAGCAACAAAATGTTCTGTATTGATGCCATTCAGTTTTCTGACTTCTAGAATGTACTTGTTGAGGTGCTAATTTTTACTAATTGCAAAAAGTTGGTAGATGATCTGAAAGATTAGCTGTTACAATACCTGAAACAATGCTAGATTTAATAGATTTGTATAAATGTGATTGACCACATTCACTGACCAGTGAGAGTGGTTGGATTTTCAGTTATTCAATGAAGTTTCAATTTCCTATTTTCATTGTGATTCGGGCAACAACTAAGGGCATTTATTTTTCTGTACCAAAGTTGAACTCACCAGGCGGCATTTCTGTTATCGGGCGAAGGAACTACTGCATAAGCCTGATGGGGAGGGTGGATTGCATATGGTGCAACGCTTTTCAGTACTTCCAAGTTTGTATTTTCTAGTTTGTTTAAGCTCCGCAAGGAAATTACCAACGTCAGGAAAGATGACCTGGCCAAGTGATCTTTCAATGACAACCAGCTTAAGAATAATGCATTGCAGACAAAATCGGCGAATAATGTCACCGTTTATCAAACAACATTTTGTGCGAGAAAACTCGAGTTTTGTCAGCAACGTTGAAGTTCAACCTCTCATGTTGATTAGGCGACCTTGACGTCCACCTTTTGATTTTGTGTAGATATACGCTGGATAAAATAAAATATTTAAGACGCAAGTTCAGCCAAAATTTAGGAGGGTATGCGACGGATAATCGGGAAGTTCACTTCAGTGCAAGCCTACCCGGTCAACTACGCTTAATCGGCACGATAAATGACAATACTGTATCGTACTACAGCAGGGTGGGCAAACATTTTCTACGGAGGGCCACATTGAAGATTTTATTGCTACCGAGGGCCGCATGCTCGTATTACATCTATACTCGCTTTGAAAACTTAAAAAAAGTTTTACATGAGCTACCACAAAATGAAGGTAGCAATAGTCACTTCCGATTGAGTGAAAATGCGGTTTCGAATGAAACGTGTGGTAAAAACTTGATAATTTTAATCTAATCGATAAAATTACTTTAACATAGACTGCAAATATGTACCATCTATGTACGTGTGACTGCCTTGCGGGCCGCACAAAATGCCCTCGCGGGCCATAGTTTGCCCACCTCTGTACTGCAGTGTACTAGTTAAAATAAATAAAATTTTGGTTGGTGGCTTAAGGATTGGATCAAATGTAGTCCTGTGCATGCTACCCTAATCCAGATCGTGCAATATTCAAGCAAAGCAGCGAAGCATTAACCTGGTTCACACGTGATGCGGCTGAAGCGGCGCGGCACTTGCGACAATTGCTTCTCGACCGTTTGAGTATTCACACGTGAGGCGGCTGCAAAGGCACGAATCACTGGTCGTGACGACAAAACTGTGCTCAGCAGAGCGTTTGATATCCCCGCTAAACAGCGAAATGGTCTTCTCCATCTTCTTCTGCGTGTGTCATATGCAATTTTAAATTTTTTGTTAAACATGATGACAAACAGTTACACCACAGTTAAAAAAAAATGAATTCAACATTTCAGCTGTTTGCAGCAAATGCAAAGGTATAGGCTTTCTGCAGATAGTGTTTAGTAGAATTCGCAGGCGAGTGCACGACAGCCATATTTCCAAGTTTGATGTACATTAAATGCTACTGCTGAAGCTAATAGCAAATTTACCGAAGAACATACTAAGAATTAAAGTTAGAAAGTCAAACTCAGTGAAGTGTTACATAAACATTGGCCTACTGATCACAAAGTTTGAAATGCAGTAAGCCTCTCTCTAGAAACATTCAAGACAGGAAGTTTAAAATTGAGAACTGCTTTCCAAATGATTAAGCACTTAATTTAAGGTTGGTTGAAATCTGAGAAAATGGGTAGGCAATGTGCCAGATGATGGATGGATTAACGTAGGTGACTTAAAAATATTGAGGACAAAGTGTAACAGCAAAGTTATTTGCCTAGGGCCTAGGCCAGTGATTCACCACGGGTTAATTTCATCTTCCAAGGGTGTCAATTTACTGAACCATTTGTTGCAGTTAATGTACATTTTTCGAAATAATTCTAAACTGTAAGAGTTTGTTATGTTCGTATTATCAATAAATGAGCACCATTGAGGGTATTGGGGTAAATCTGATGACCTTGTTTGATAAAAGGATAAAATATGTAAAAAAAAAAAGGTTAAGAACCACTGACCTAGGCCTACTATCAACCATAAAACTGTCATATTTTTGGTTAGATCACAGCTAAAACATCATTTGCTCTGTATTAACACCCGTAACACAAACACAAGTAGGCTACATGAATACCAATGAAGACTTGTAATGGCAGTGCAACAAAAAGCCAAGCTACAAGTCCTAATGCATCATTTAACATGTGTTACAGGTTTTAGGAAGGAGTAGAAAATTATCATGCCTTGCTAGTACTGGTCTCTGAATGCTTTTACAATACCATATCTGACCCTGTTTGCCTAAATCAGGCTAGTGATGATCAATCTAGTAGCATGTGCAATTTGTTAACATAGCCTATGCTTTTCTGCTGATAACATTCACCACCAACCATCATATCGTTCCTGATTGTAAGTTCTCTCCACACACTCTTTCACTTTGTCATTTTGTAGCCTGCAATCATAAATCACTGGCCAAAGTTGCACGAGACTAAGAAGGTGCTCATTAAAATCCGACAGCTACAGTATAAGCTGAAAAATACAACAGCCAGAAGGCATCATGATCATCACACTGTAGCCTACCAACCACACCTACAGTAGGCCTAGTAGGCTAGTTGTTATTCAACACATATCACTAAATTTATTAGTAGCATTTGGTGACAAATAAAGTGAAAAACCAACTCAAATTGTCGGATCCGCCATTATAATGCGCTCACTGCCAGCCTAACACATCGACCAAGGAGTCAAGGACCAACACGAAGCGGCAGATGCGGCAAAGTTGTACCAATTTCTACTCTGCCGCAAGCCGCATTAGTCGCCCGATTAGCGGATGTGACGTCACAAATTTGCTGCCGCAGACCGAAAATCGCAACGATCGCACTCCGTGTGAGCTAGGCTTTAGTCTACGGGACAACATTGCAGCAAACAATATCCAACGGTGATGCTCATGAAAGATTTTGTATGCAACGTAGTTACGTGTTTCAAAATGTACTGGTTGATAAGCTAGGCCTGTATCAAGCGCTTTACCACTTTGTGAATGCTGCAGTACAGTACATCGCAAAACTTACATGAAAAATATTCTGTCCGCCGGAGGCGCTATTCGTATGCTGCACTTCGTCGGGTGTGACGGAAGCACAAGCACATATTCGTACAAAAACCAGTGTAGATCGTAACAGACAAATAGGTGTTTCAAAAATTAACAGTGCTCCGTATATGTAATTGAAAACTTTCAAGCTTGTTTTAAACGAAACTTTCATTTCAAAGTGAAACATCGAAACTTATTCCATCCTTCACGCAATAAAGCACTTTCTTTCTACATGTCGGAATTGTGTCAGTAGGTGGTGGTTGAAATTGCTTGATTTCATTAAACGAAACAAACACGAGGCAAACGGTTAGCTTTACGTGAATGTGGGCAAGATAGAATAATTGATAAACCTATGCAGCATCGCCACTTCAGGACACGTGGCGTAAGCAATGAATCACAAAACCATGCTATATGTTTCCGAAAAATGGCATCCGATCAACAGGCGATTGTGTGAAGTTCTCGAAAAGACCATTGTTTCCTATTTTTGCTAAACTCTTGAGTTTGATGCGTGGTCCACCTCGAAACGTATTGCGCGTGGAAAGCGCCAAATTTCTTGACTGCTTGCGGTATTGCGTTTACTCTATTTTTTACGCATTTTCTTAGAACATCAAAGAAAGTTCGCATTGGGAAGCTCGATATCTTCAGCCATCTCTCATGACTGCTTCTATGGGCTTGGTGAGAACTTTGTTTATGTTGCAGCTGGTCTTACGAAGCGAGCATAAATTAATTTAACCGTAGCTGCCTGGCTTGTGATCTTGTCAGAAACTGCCGTTTGGTTTGTGTTGTTGGACAGTATCAGGAAGTTTAAACACTGATATATAAAACATCGATAGTTCACTTCTGTCAAGCACATGATCTTGATTGTTTCAAAACACAGCTTGTCAAGGTTGCACAGCATCATAGTTTAAATTAAAATTTGAGAACCTGCTTATTGGCAATGCTGCCACAGCCTGGCGGGAAGTACAACGAAGCAGTTGAAACCCGAACTTGTTTTCAAACGCTAAGACTCGTTTTGAACAGTAACACGCCATGCGCACTTCAAAAACGTCTGTTTATTGCAGAAAAAGACATGTAGGTTGAAACATCACCATTCCGTTTTATAGGATGCGTGCTTGTTGAACTGCGTACAATGAAAACGTGTTTGTCCCTCCGCACACGTGTTTGTGTGGAAGGCGAGAAATTCGCATTGTTTCGTTGTGTTTCAAGTCTGCACATCGAATTGTTTCATCGCGTTATGCAAGCAAACAAGCACTGCAACGACGTCACACTCATTTTTATTTATTTGCTTGTCGCAGGCGCATCTCACTGTGTTGGATCGAATAACACTGGCCGTCTTCGAAGATACTGGCTGGTACCGGGTCGACATGTCTTTGGCCGGAAACTTCACCTGGGGGAAAGGCGCCGGGTGCGAGTTCGGGTCGAGGGCTTACTGTCATTCTGGCGACAACCCGTACTTTTGCACTGCGTCGCAGTAAGTTTGATATTTGCTGCGTCCGATCGTTCGGCTCCCGTCGATGCGCCAGGCATGCGATTGTGTGGTGATTGGTGGTTTTCTGAAAACGTGCTTTGAAACGCTCACTCTAAATCAGAAAGTTCTTCTGTCGCGTGCAATCCAGTATTGCTAACTTCTCTCTCGCGCAATAACTTTGGCAGGATCGCTCACGGATGTCATTACCTGCGCTTGGACAAGGGCGTTTGCGCAACAAACGAGTTTTTGGATTCGTGCAAAACTTACCAAGCCAAGAAAGAAGACGAATGCTGGAAACCTTCGAGCGATGCGTAAGTTAAAATTAATGGTTGAAGAAAAATTCCACGCAAAGATGATGTTATGGACTGAGTCATACTACGGTTTTTGAGAAATCGTTACTTTCATTTACTTCATATCATGGCGGTATTTTTAAACTCTGACTTTCTGAACAGCGATTCGACGGAAGTTGCTCGAAAGGGAGAAGTGTACACCATCAACAGTCGGTGCTTCATCTCAAACTTGAGTGACATTTCGCATCAGGTGTGTTTGGTGGTGAGAGGATGACGTCATGTGTAACGCCTCTGTTTGACCTGAGCTATCTTAACTACCTCCGTGCAGGATTCCGCAGCAACACGAACGAGGAGGAGCGTGCCTGAGGAAGGCAGGTGCTACGAACACCGCTGCAACAACTCGTGGACTTTGGAAATCCGCGTGCGCGGTTCGGAGTGGGTAGTTTGTCCACAACACCGGTTGGTCAAAATCCCTGGTTATGAAGGCAAGCACGTGTTCATGAATTAGTTTTTTATTGCTTAGATGAACTATGCTTTTCTTTAGAGAAATTTCCGGTACCTGAATGTAACGAAGGCATTGTGCGTTATTGTGTAACACGTGGCGTATTGTCGTTTCTTTGGCACATTAATCGATCTTTCAGACAGGGTTACCTCTTCTTTTTTAGAAAAATTTTGTTAAACTGAATTTCTTCGTTGCAATGCAGTTTCGCGACAATCGTTTTGCGTCGTCGGCCACGTCTGTTGCAGCTCGACTCATCTTTTTTCTTATGCCTGTAAATCTTTTCGTATCGTGATTCAACTTATTTGCGCACCTGTTAAGTGCTACCTTTACTTGTCGCAGGAAGTATTCGATGTCCTTCTGCTCGATATATGTGCACCGCTAAATTCAAGAATACCTTTGCCAAAGCAGGTGGGTTTAGCAGCAGATCTTGCGTCATTTGATAAACAATGTAGTTGTATTTTTATCATCGATCTTATTCGATAATCAATAACATTGTTCGCTCCTCGTACATCTGTGCAGCTCACTTATCTCTGGAAGGAACCGCTCACTCATCTGTGAAAGTGTTATGCACGATTTGGGGATGTACCTTTTACTGACGATACTTAGTGTGGATTAAACTTATGTCGTTTGTGTTGTAGAATAGATGAACTGACATCTTACCTTATGAAATTAGACCATTGTATTTGGAGTTGCAGCGGAATTTGTTGTGTTTCCAGTCGGAACAGGATTGGGGTTACGAATTACAGTATACATATTTAAGCTCGTGCGTCTCGTATTACAGTCGTTAGCTAGTTTTATGTTTTGCCAAATGCAAGAAAAAATGAAATTTCGCCCAACAGAACGGTGGTTTGCACCCAACAACTTGAAATTCAGCATTCCGTGCTTTATACCAAACTACCGTAAGTGCTGTTGTGATCGATGTTCGTTAACAGGCCATAACAAAACAACTGTAGGAAGCTGGTTGGAGCAAATAATCTGGCATAACCGCTTAAAAGCAAAATCGAAATCCTGTTCCGTTCTATCCCACTCTGACTCGACTATTGCTGAACGTATGCGCAACTTCAAATGACGAACTTGTCCCTTAGTTTGTCACTTAAATGATTTTCCCAAATCAATCTGAGCTGAGATGATGTATTCTCTATCTCTGTTGAGCGTTGGAAAATCGTCTACCCAGTCTACGATGAAGCAGCTAGGTATTTCACACAAATTCTTGTGTCATTTTCATCCAATATACGCGTATGTTGCGTAGTTGTAACTCAGCAAACTTGAAACGCTAATTCAATGTCTAGTGTATGCTAATAGACAAAACGTTTTCTCGTTACAAAGTGATCAGTATCTCTTGACACTTAGCCAATTTGTTTATTTTGAAGTGCAGCCTGTTGTTCGTGTGTGAAGAGTGCCCTTTGTTGAGATTAGGATTTTTTATTATATATTTTTTTCAGTTTTTCCGCCGCAGCTTGCTGTTTTCACTTCTGCTTTTATATTTTTCAGATATACAGAATGATGCTTTATTGCGAAAAAGGCTTTGTCTCGCTCTAAACAGAATAAAATACACATTATTTCAGCGTGTGCAGTTTTTTTATTAATACCTGTCCAATGTACTTGATTGACATNGTTTTTNTTTTTTTTCTGTTTTTTGGGCACTTGTGACATCGAAGGCGCAAATGCAAAGAACATAAAATTGTAAAAAGAGTTCGAAGCAAACGTCCAGCAGTACCCCACGTCTTCGTTCCATATTTCTATCCATTTTGAGCGCAGGTTGCTTAGCAAACGATTAAACATTTTATACTCCAGCATTTTCTTGCAGTGTCAAAATCGTGCGCTACTATAAACATTACTTTTCCTGGGCTGTCTCGCCTGATCAACTCAAGCCTGGGTCAAGCTTTTTTCAAGGAATTTCTGGAGAAGTTTAAGAATGACATAAAGACGGTGGTCGAAAAATACGGGTCAGTGTCTATTTATCCAACTTTTCACGGGAATTACCGTTTGGTTTGAAAAATAGCAGTGAAACAACTCACGCACAATTTTCAAAAATTGACATCATCTGAGGCTCTACTCAGTTGCAAAGTTTTTTACGTGTTTTTAGTTTGATTTTTTTGACTGCAGACGTTCGGTATGGAAGCGACCATTTTCCTCGTTGCCTTATTGCACAAAGCAGTGGAAATGATTTGCTTCGCCATCAAAATAGTTTTTCCGCTAGCGTCATGCGATGAAAAGTGGCGAAAGTTGTTCCAGTGTTAGTTATGTGAGCAGCAGAAGGTATCTTTTGAATCAGATGCTGCTATGATTTACTTAGATGGTGAAACATAAACAAATGGCACCAGTTTTACCAGTTCAGAATGCGTTGCGTGCTAGAATGAATATTTATCTTGTGCGGGTGTTCATTGTCCCATGTTCACAATTCGACATCTGAATGTTAATTCTAAGATGCAAAACTGTTAATGTAGCATGCCAGGCTGTAACGGTTGGCTGCAGGTGTTTAGATCTACCTAGTCATCATGTTCTGCAGCTTCATTGCCTTACTTTGATGACCAACTATTTTTACTGGGCTAATTTCTATTGCGACTTGCAAACACGATTACTTCTAGACAGCTCAGAGACCTGCTGCAATTTGTTGTAACAAAGTATTATACTTGCATGTGATATCCACTTCAGATTTTACGCTTGTTCTTCATGCATTTTACACGCGTTGATCGACTTCCCTTGCAAAAGAAAAGGATATTTGGTAGTAACGTTGTTTAGAAAATGGTGATCTTTCTGCGTAACGAACCATGATGTTTTAGTCAATCCTGTGTGTATTGCCACACATTGTTATTAAGTTTCTGTGAGAATCTCTGAAAAACGTGTGAAAATTTCTAAACTTTGTACGCGCTTGTTTTTTGTTAATTCAGGCATGAATCAAGATTGTTTTAGAAAAATAAATATGGTTCATGTTGAGATTAATCAAAAATTGGCTTATTTTGTGTCGTTTCGAGCACAATCACATAAACTTCTTCATTTTTTTTTTTTTTTGTGCAAACATAGGAAAAGAGGTTATTGCATTGCAGGGCGGAATTTCAAAGCGAGCCCTACAGAAGTGCTCCGGATACGATTTCCTTCAGACTGAAGACAGTGGAATCTGTCGGCACGCACTCACAGGCGTGTAGTGACGCTGTGGTTAAAGTGAAATCACGTGTGGCGCTTGAGAAGAACTTTGTCATACGAACCGCCAAGGGAGTATTACGTGCGCGTGCTATATCGGTGTAAGTTCCCACTTGCTTTGATATTTGCATACGAGTAAACACCTTCCTTTTTTGCGTGCTGAAAGCATTAAAATAACTACGTAGCCAGGCCAGCTGCCACGCGACGAAAAACTTTTTGGCGAAAATCGGCAAATTCTCGCGTTCATGAAAAACGCCTAGACCGCTTATGATGCAAAATTTTGAATGCTATTTCATTTTCCATAAAAGCTTTGGCAATAATGGCATCACAGCTTTGCTGACTGTAAGGGTTGATGCCTATGCTCTTGGCGGCGAACACCTGTATCAGACCTTTTCTGCTCCACCAACAGTTAAACACTACGCAATTTGAAGTGCACTTTTCCGAGCGGTTTGTTGCTTGAATTGTGGACGTTGCCTCATAAAAACTCAACACAATTCTATGTTTGCTGCATATAAAAAATCCGAGAAGTAAATCAGAGCTTTTGAGGAATCTGCCTGCCATGCTGTGCTTTCACAACTTTGCGAGGATCCTGACTACACATACCAACAGTTCAGTGACAATGTACCACAAGAGCAAAGCAGCTTAAGCTTCTCGCAAAGTGCTTTACTATGAAATTGATTTCACGTCAATTACACATTTTCAATTCTGTAAATTGCAAGCAAAAGCTGCAAGGCTTGCAGGTGAAATGATGGGCGATAAGAATATTCGCCTATTCCTGGGCTACGTCTTATTTTTTCAGACTCGACTGAGGTGCATTGTATTGTTTCAGAAAATATGTGCTTCAAGCCTGCGAAGACAGCGACACACCATCAGACACAACTGAAAAACCAACGTCGGAGCATAAGCACGACACGCCCAACAAAAGCAAAGGGCGTCCACCTGTTCCTCCTGGCATAATCGCCGCCACTACAGTTGGTATAGTCTGCGTGGGAGTTTTCGCTTCGGTCGGCGCTCTGCTTTACTGGAAAAGTACAATCCCGCGATCGGTACGTCCTGTCACAACCTCCGAAGTCGAGGTATCCTACCATACTAATCGACAAGGCTCGTTCGCCACGGGATCAGACGGCGGCAGCGTGGGTCAGATCGAATTTCCTGTGTAGGAACCTTAGCGTTCCTGCGTGCAAACAGTTGGCTTGTTTTAAACGAACATATTGTGGAAATTGCGTTGTGAAATCGCGATTTAGCCGCGTGGGAAGAGTCGGACTATGTCAGAATCCCGTTACGAGCGAATAACCAGCCAATAGCAGCGTAAAGCGGCAAATTAAATGTGCGCCAAACGAAAAAACGCGATTGCGTTTTGGAGAGAGCATCCTATAAAATGTTCAGGTTAAATTGGTTTTGCAACTGCTATGCGGGGGGGCGCATGGATGGGATGCTGTAGAGCGGCGAACCTTCCTGTCAAGGTGTGTTTTTCTAAATTGTCGGTCGTCACTGGTAGTTCGTTGGAAATGCTCTGAAAAAAGTAACCTGATATGTTTTTATATACTTCACGTTGCTCTCGCACGGAACGTCACCACATATCCCTTAAAATCTTTCTGCACAAAGTTGTTCCCCGCGTTTTTATGAATTTCGTATTACCGGACTTAAGTTAGAAAATTGTCAGACCGTTCAACAGCGCCGCTTTGATACTCAGTTTCTTTCTGTGGTTGTCGCGCATCGCGAACTATTTGACAAATGGGAAATTTCTGTTTCTAAATATTTCCTTGATCTTTTCTCCGATAATATCAGCCGCATGGGCGTACAAATCGACTGATTTCGCCGAGAAACATCTTCCCGCTTGAATATGGCTTCTGAAGATTATCATCAGTAAGACAACCACTGACGCCAAAGCACACTGCCGCATTACTGGATTGACGGGCCACCAGACTAGGCACCTCTTACATTTAGCTGAAAGAAACACGTCGGATAACGTAATGTGGCAGTTAGAAGTGTGAAAGTCGTTCGCAAATAGTGGTTAATTTCGGCAAACCTGAAACGTCTGCGCATAGAATTCCGTCGTTGTCTGAATGCTCGGCTCGGACTGTGAAGGTCAAAGCTGACTTTGCTGCTTTAAAACCAACCCTATGTGCCATTACATTTATCTGTTGTTTAGTCAATTTGGTACCTATGCATTTTACTGTTTTTAATAACTGTCAGTATAAAATTGCGTCTTGTACGTGCCTCACTTGATCCTTACATGAGTGTCACAACCGCTGCTTGTATTTGCACTTGTCGGAAATAGTCCCAATGGAGAACGTTGTTGGATGCTATGAAGTTTCTCATGCTTTTTGGCAGAAAACAGGAAAACTAATTTCCACCTTTTTCCTGTGTGCTATATTCCTAATGTTCATGGCTTCCGCTTTGGTAATCTTGTTTTATCTGTCGACTCTCCGACGACAAATGAAATAACTGGCAGGTCATTTTCGATACAAAATGCAAATTCGCACTAGATGCTGTGCCCGTTGCTATCATCGGCTGGCAATCAATCGAATTCACAATCTCCGTATACTGCTATCCTTTACATATGTGCGTATAGACTTTGACCATTGTTTTATTACGTACCATGCTCTTCTCTTTGTGTAATGTATAGGTCCTAATCATGTAGAGGTTGTAAAACAGTTTGCTCCCATTTGCACCATCAGTAAGCTCCAATCAGAACTTGTTTGGTTTCCAATCGCTGCAAATCGTTTGCGTCACTTGTCAATCATGGTGAGTGGAAGGTAGTTCAATTGCGTCTTGTGACTTGTTCGAAGTTATTATCGTGAACTGTATTGTGTTGTTGGTGATAACTACAACGTTTGCTGTTTGCCTTTTTACTGTGACTCTCGACTATTGCGATGTGGCTTTGAGCTTTTCCGCGTATATTCGGTAATGGTGTTCGATAAACTTTCTACGTGTTTTGAAGTACTGTATACATTATACACACAAAATGGTGCCTTAACCAGACTTGGACAACTAGAATTTTTGCAGTTTTTGCAAAGTAGATAAGAATTAAATCAGAACTACGTAATTTACCGAAATCAAGATCATAATCACCGAAATCGCGATGACTAGAAATTAAACTAAACCCCCAACTAGAGTTACATTTCATCAAACAAAGTTCAATGCAAGTTCATATCATACTCATATCCAATCGGAATTCATTCTATAATTATGAGAATAGCAAAAATGTTTACGCCAGGATTAGCACGTTTCGCGCTGTACAATTCGCCTGTGTGGCCGAAAACTTATTCGAATGGAGCCGATGTTGCTGTCATGCGTTGGTAGTACGTACTAGCTACTGTTCGTCACAATGCCTACTGTGACTGTATGGTTGGTTCAACTGACGTAATGTGATTGTTGCATGACACTTGCATCTTACCGTTGCGCTTTCCTTACGTGGGATACATTCTTGTATCACTTGCCAAAAAACGCTGTTGGACAAAGTAGCATTTTCGTTTTTCACACATTAGATTAGAATTACCGGCACTTTTCTTTAATTCGTCTAATTAGACAACTAGAATTATCTAGTTGTCCAAGTCTGGTCCCAGCCAATGTGCTTGTTACTGTTTTGTGACGGACTAAAGCAATTGTTTTCTACCTTATCTTCGTATTGCCATGCCAACTTACGTGTTTCTTTGCATCTGTGAAACCCTCAATGGAAGTTTCTCACCGTGCATTTGTGAACTTTTAGCTGTGTGATGGGTTAGAATGAACACTATTGCTTCCATTGAACTCACGGAAGCCCTTTTCGGCGCTTTGTTTCGGGGTACCCTCGTTATTTTGTAAAATTATATAAATTATATTATACGGCGGCGTGATTGTGTAAAATTATAATTATATAGATTATATTATAAAATCATATGGCGGCATGTAAAAATTATATAAAGACCCTTAAGTTGCGTTTCTGTACAGCAGTGGTTCTTAACTTTTTTTTCTGCCACGCCTCCATTGAGTAATTGTCCTTGTTTAAAGTCCCTTGACCTTGAATATGTCAATTAGACAGAATACTTTCCCGTTCAAAAACTTTCCATGTTGTAGAGCGCGTGAAGGCTCGCTCCCCCCAGGAAATTTATTGACGCGCCCATGGGGAGGCATGTTCCTCCGGTTAAGAACCACTTCTGTATTGTGATTTATGTTTTTCGAAAAATATTGGTAAATGTGTAGGTTGGAGTTATTTTTCTCTTTGAAATCAATTACTCTGTCGTTTATTGTTCTGTTACTTGCTGTCATTACTTTAATAAGCTGCCAAGCACGTCTCAGTGTCACTCCACAAGTCGCTAACTTAACCTCTATTGCGGAATGATAACACGAAGAAAACCTGTTGTATGTGGCGTTGCTTTTCAGTGTCTGAGTGCAGTTTAAACGTGTTTTGTTTCATAAACGTGATGTGATTTTTACCTAACGCGCCAGAACAGGGTGAAATGATGCCTTCCGTGCTAGAACTGGATAGACAGGCGGAAAACCTGACTTTCCGTCTTGTAAATCGTGGGAGGTGGAAAAAGGTGGTGTTTGCTGGAATTTGTCCGTTTTTTGCTTTTATGTAGTTGCATTTCCTTATTACTTGTGCCGGTTGTAATTGACGCGTTAAAAGCCTGCAAATTTCTACTGTTTGTGGCGCTTATGCCGTAGTTGTGTAGTTCAAATACGATTTGTAGGAGCAGACTAAGCATTATTTTTGCTGCTTTGGGAGTTAACGTGGAACAATTCACGCATATTAACTTCTTGATGTTTTTTGAAACACCCTGTTTCATTTTATCTTTCCGTACCGATTGCATTTGTACAAACAGTACCAAACAAGTTCAATATTGCACAATTTCTTCGAAATGCAGGTGCGTTACAAACCAAGTTAACCAGATATTGTCACGTTATCTTTTTTCGTAAAGCGTGAATTGCCGGAAAGTAGGTGCTGGTTCGAGTCGGTTGTAGCTCAGGCCGGGTGTGTTGTGTTGGGCCTGGATTGTTTTGCGACTACGTGGTTGGCAGCAGTGTCGAATTGCTTGTAGCAGCGGCTTGTGTAGCGCTCAAACGTTTTCAAAACAAAATGAAACGATACCGCGTTTTTACGCTTCGAAATATGCTTTTCTGTTAGCTGTTTCTCATCCATGCATCTGCCCACACATTGCGGCCGGGCTAAGACTGTCACGGAAACACCGTGACGCCCTCTGGCTCAGGTGTCACCAAAGTGGTGCTCGCGGGCACCAGGTCGCCCGCGGGACTGTTCTAAAAATAACATTAACATGATCAATGTCTTCACATTAACGAATATCAATACTAAAATAAAGGCAAATTGAGCAAAATTGTAATTTCAGAAGTTTGTATCAAACTAGTAGCCCTTTGCACTAATCGGTACACAAGAAGTAGCTCGCAGTTTCAAAAAGGTTGGTTGGTGACCCCTGCTCTAGCTACTGTAAGCTTGAATAAACATGGATTGAACTAAAGTGCGACTACACTGCTGCCAGCATTTCGGTGGCAAGCAAAAAATTCCAACCCATCCCTACGTCTCTACTTCTGAAACCAGCACAGAACCAATTCCGCGAGTTTTAGCTTAGCTGTTTTTTGCGTTAGTCCACTGTACAGTAGGACTCGGCCGACATCTCTTTTTTTGTTGATGTTTTTGGCGAAGGTTATGTGCTTAATTTCTTCGTTCGCGTTTCCAACAAATTACATCAAGAGTGTTGTTTGAACTTCTTGCTTTGTTCGTACTGTTTGACAAAACTTTCACGAATACGTGGTTATCGGCGTGCTTTTGCCAATATTTTCATGGAATATAACTTCATGTGCCGCACAACTTCTAATCCCGTGTGGTTATGAGTCAAGATGCTCATTTAAAGAGCAAATTTGAAATAAATTCGTTTCCGTCTCAGTTCGGACCGTGATGGTCAACAGTTGCGTCAGTAGAATTCGGTTAATCGTTCGTCATCCAAGCCACGAGTTACAGTCATCTTCAAGTTATTTTGTAGCAGAGGTCGAGACTGAAGTTCCGTCGCTAGCCTTGGCGTGTTAGAGGGGGGGCATTCAGTTCGTGCAGGGTATCAAAATTCAGAGTTCACATGAGATTGATCACCTCACGTACTAGCTTCTGGATTTCAACTTCTATTCTGGGGGCTTATTTCGTCGAAAAATATCTATTTTGTCGAAAAGAGTTGGTATGAATGATATATGTAGAGGGCTTGTATAAGCAGACCCCCCAAATACTTTGGGTTAGAAATTTAAGGTTCTAGCAATTCCGTGGTATATTACCTGTGATCCACATATGGGCAGTAGTCAGCTAATTTCCCAATAGCATGCAGCGCCGCTGTTTTTTAAAATGAAATAAGGGACGCGGTAGGGAGCTATAACCACCAGTGCTACTGCTATTCCCTACTTTGGCGTAAGTGGTGGCCAAAGGAAAAACGTACGAGAGCTATTCTGTCCACGTGCATTGGTGGCAGTGTTGCCAACCTTGCGGTTTTCCCGCGAATTGGGCTTGTTTTTTTGTGGCTTTGCGGGCTTTTTTGAAGACTTGCGGGTTGCTTGTTTTTGGAATTGTTTTAATTAAAATTTGCTTGTTTTTTGCAGATTTCTGTTTTGCGGAGTGCTTTTTTCAAATTTCATGGCACTTTTGCTGTTACAATTCATTGCACAACACAATTTCGGCGTGTTTTTGTGTAAATTTGCTCATTTTGGGCTTGTTTTTTCGGAT
>JGI24158J21664_10003396_pt1 | contig 19936 bp, 7 predicted proteins | sample Ectturendosymbi3_FD_21664 | JGI IMG/M metagenome (IMG submission 21664) | reverse complement strand
CAATAAATGTAATCATCATTGTGGTATCATTTAAAATCCTGGATTTGTGCCCAATCGCTTTGTTTCAACAATTGTGAAACACCCTGTATTCCCAACACTGCTAAGCCACTCCCAGCTGGTAAGCAGCCTATTTAAAATATATATTTGTATTTAAACAGACCTTCGTATCATGTTGTGCACAGCTTTCAGCCCTTAAAATGAATCAGCATCTTCTCAGTAATGTTTTATTTCTAGACATTAAGGGATATCTACACTGGCAGATAGCCTACATTTCAAAAAGTATATTTTAGTTACTGTAGCAGGCTATCTTCTACTTCTATCACCACTGATGGCAGAGAATGATTGCACTCAATTTTCTTTAATGACATGTAAAATGCAGAAGCAAACGGTTTTTAGCAGGGGTCATTTCTGAACATTTGGTTAAGATTCTTGTCTTCAAAATAAGAAATCCTGACACTGCCAACCAAAAGCCTAAACTGCTATCTATTGTAAAACTACCCATCCTCGCCGACGTGCCTTGTCGACTGCATGGTAATTATGTTGGTATACCCCTTCTAAAAGTGAACATAACACACTAATAGTTAGAATAACGGTGCAGTTATATCTTATCTGGAGACAGGCAGTGAATGCTAGCCGTGCTAGGTGCTAGCCTAGTACCGCGCGAACGAGACCACGTACACTTCATAACGAGACGTCTTTCTGTCGAGGTGGCCAACGCATTGGCTCGCTCAGGGCTATGACTCAGCAAATCACGTTCAGAACCAGACCACTCGTTATCCATATATGGCAGAGGTGGCCAAACCTACTCTGTTTATGAGCCGCATGTTGTAAAATCTAAGTTACAAAGAGCCACAACATAAAACCTAAAAACACGGATTTATTTGCATTCTACGCTTCTGTGGCATCACAATTCTTTTTGGAAAGATTTACAAAAATAATACTGTCCCGTACGGCACGCTAGCTACCACAGTACCATTTTACTATATTTCTGCACTTTGCAATATAAATAAAAAACAAATATATCATCCTTCGGAAAGCTCAAAGAGCCGCATGCAAAGGTTCGAAGAGCCGCAGTTTTGCCACCCCTCATATATGGTAACGAGACAACGCAACACTGACCATGTAAACGTAGTAATTCAAGCACAGCTGCCACTTCGCGGTTAATATAAATTCCAGAATTCGCAAAAGCGTGTTACCACGAAATCGTATCCACAGTTTTAGCAAAACAAAAGGTAACCGTTTTTTTCTAAACCAAATACAATACAATCTTGTTACAAATCCAACAAAAAATTTCCACGCAAAATAAAATTGCGTCCTACAACCGATCAACGTATTAACGAATGGTTGCCATTGAGCAAAGTGAACCCAACACACAAACTAAATGCCACGAAGCCAAACTAAGCCAATATTACAGCACTGCGTGGAAGGCGAGACGCCGAGGAAAAAACTTACTATTCACGACTTTTTCAAAAGTTCAACTAGAAAACTTACCTGTTTAAAATAAAAGTATACCACTTTTGTTCATGTTGTTTCCAATCTAGTTCTTGCTTTTACACAATTGCTTACAACGTACTGTAGGTTACCGTAACCACGTGCGTCCAACTCATTTGTACAATTACCAATCACGCTTTTGTAACAAACAAAACACAATTGCCAGTTTTTTTCTGGCGTTTTCTCAATTTTCCTGAAATTTACCACGACAAATCTGTGTGGATTTAGCTCTGTCGGGTGAAAACACGACTTGAAATCCTCTTAAATGTAACAAATTGGATATACCACAAAACACCTCATCCAGTCGATGTTTAGACTAAAGTAAAATAAACCAACCTAAAAAATCACCTGTTTTACACTAAACGCAAAGTTAGAACCATGAATAAAGCCAAACTACGTCACACCGCTCTCGTGAAATGAACAGGTATTTACAAATATATGTAAAAAAGCGGAACACAATTAATAAGAAATTTTCATGTGTAAGTATAATTCAACATTTTGTTTTGCGCAATTGTGGTTTGCTATAATAAGATTTTAACCTTTTAGAATTGCATTTTGCTTCCAGCAACTCGACAGAGCTGGAACAAATGCATAAACAAAACCAGTGAAACACTTGCCATATAACGTGTTGAAATTAAACGAGTCAGCGACAAAATGCCCCAGATTTGCTGTGCGCGTAATTTTTATGACGCAAAAGTCAGTTTCGGATCAATTAAAATTTGTAATTGAGCTGAATGCAGTGAATCGCGTATTTTTATGTAATTGGAAGTGTCCCATGTCTCATCGTTAGTAACTATACTTTATATGTAACAAGAATGTTTTGAGGCTGTACACCATTACTATATGCTCATAGCCTAGAAGTATTACACGCACGGGCTCAGTGCCATGGCATAGTATTGCCACGAAAATATGGTTGCGGGGCTCTTTTTTAGGCGACAACTAAAGACAGGGTGCCCCAATTTTCGTTGGCATCCCTATTTAGAAGTTTTGGGGTGTTTTAGCCACGGCTTTGTAGAGGTTAGAGATTAGTTAACATGCAAATAATGCAGTATAACGTATTTCGTATTACTAGCTTCATGGGAGTCCCATGCACAAGCCTGTAAATACATAAACAAAACCAACACTTGCCATGTAACGTGCTATACGTTTGTTGAGCCAGCGGGAATATGACCCAAATATACTGTGCGTAATTTGAATGGTGTGCCAGTCATATCTGCATTAAAAAATATGTACTAAACTGAATGCAATTAATGACACATTTTCATATAATGACAATTATAATTGTAATTAAGAATTTTTGTGTAGTTGTAATGAAATTCAAAAATTTGAAGCATTTTCAGTTGTAAATAAACTGATGCCATGTGTTTGATCCATCTTTGCAAATAAAAGAGTACCGCATTGATATCGAGGTGCAAGCGGTTTTGCATCCATACTCAATTCGCAATACTGTTAACACCCGCTGTTTCAATACGTAGCAAGTCTAAAGTAAACGCACCAGGCCGCGACATAACATAGCGTATACCGATGGTGAAATCAATCGGTTTCTTGGCATGTGATTGGCGGGTGGTACCCACAAAGCAAATTTAAAATCACTGTTACGTGTATAAAGCTGTAGCGCTGGAGCAGGGCATAAATTGGAGCGATAAAATTACTGTTGCGTGGATGCAAGAGAGCGTGTCAAGTATGGAGAGTTTCGGAGCACTAAAACAACGCTACAAGAATGCAAGCCATTCAGGTATGAATGAAAGATATTGAAATCCTCTGCTTACGGCCCAACATCTCCAGAACAACCACTCAATGTTGCCTGCAACCAACGACCGTCTCAGGACTGTAAATGGTGTACAAGAAAGGGACCTTACTTTATTTGATAAGTTTACAAAAGGCCCACATTACGTGTTCATGTATTCTACAAGCTTCGGCAATACTATGTGTCTCTCATGTATTGCACAACCTTTGACAACTTTACTCTTGGCTTTACAGACACATGTAGACTGTTGTTTGAGAAACCACTGCAAAGAAGCACCGGGCGTATTGTCAAAAAAATTATGAAATCAGCAGCAATCCGTACAGAGATACCGAATGTTACTTAACAGAAACATGGTACCAGCAATTATACACAATCGCCTTCAGGAAGCACTTCAGAAAGCATATGCAAAATCTGTACAGCACATATTGTTTTGCAAAATTTGTATTGCTGATTTTTAAACATTTTGAAAAGGTTCCCGCGTGAGGATGTAAATTGACAAAAATTATCAATCCTTTGATCCCATGCTTTCACTCTGTGAACAGCCAATCGTAAAGAAACATGTTTATCGCTGCTGTCAACAACGACAATTTCATTATCACCTCTTAAGGAAGTCGTCTCAGTTATTCCACAGATGACTGGCCAATTAGCTTTGAGTGGGTAAATCTAACAAGACTCATCAATCACCCTAATTTTGAGTGGACTTGTTGAAGTTTTAACTGCAATAATCCAACTATAACGCTACAGCCGCGATTATATAGTGGGGTATTCATCTGCAATTCTGCTCTGTCGAAGCTATGTACTCTACAAGCATTGTGCTAGAAATAGGTTTGAGGAATGCTGTTGGCCAGTTATGCTACTCCTACTGTAATCAAGGAACATACAAATTTGTAGTCTTTTGAATGTACGAGATCCCCGTGTAAAAAATGCCCCTTTAAACAAACTTACATGCAATTTTTAGATCGTCTGATCTACAGAAATCGTATATTTAAGTATCTATTGCTACGATTGGCAGTTGCCACAGGAATTGCACGAGTTGTCTGCAATCAAGTAAAGTTGTTGAAACTCGAAGAATAGATGAGTAACACTACGTAGAGTTGTTGAAACACATAACGCGGACCTCTTCTAAGCTTACCACATGAAGCAAGGTCCCTTTATTGCGTTCCATTTACAGTCCGTAAAACGGACGCTGGTCACTAGAGCTCGACCGATAAGGTTTTTTGGGCCGATACCAATGTTTTTCATGTTTCATTGCCGATAACCGATGCCGATATTTTTGCATTACTCAAACTACAGCTTAAAGGCATTACAGTGCATTTTTTTTCTTCAGGCCACACAAACAAAAATATAATTACAATAGTTACAATTATGAAAAAGCAGATTATGAGTGTGATAAGTTAAGAACAAGTAGTGTTTATTTTGCCTTATTGAGGCAAAATACACACTCCTCGAGCTATTTTGCCACTAGCCGAACATGATTGGCTGAACTGGTCACATGACAAGTTTGGATGGTATGACTGTCTCAGTTGAATGTGACGTCTGTAAATGGCTCAGTCTGATAGACAAGTACTGTTACGTCATGGTTTTAGTGCTTGCAAGCTGTTAGCAGTTTCTTGTTTGCATTGTGTGAACTGTAGGCTAAACCCGAAGCCTAAGCCCTTGTCTCTTTGCATATTGTACTAGTTACGTGACCACTTCAACCAACTGTGTTTGACTAAAGGTCAAATGTACTCTAATAGGATGGTTTCATCCGTCGTGTCTACTGCAGTCCATAGCAATTTCTAGGACTCACGGTGCAGTCTAACTCTATATCAAAAAATGCACAAACAGACAAACATGTGTTGCGCAGCCTACTCGCTGTGTAGACAATTGCCTACGCTTAGATGTCGTATAAAACAATGTGCGACGCATTGAAACCATCACTCCACTGCGATGAAGAACCGTACGACATCGAATTCTGCGCAAACCTGGGCCACTGCTCCCTGTGACGTAGGCACTTTTTTGATGCACGCTGAATGCAAGACTGCATAGCCTAGAGCAGGGGTGGGGAACCTATTTGCTATCACGGGCCGCATGAATTGTGCATTATCGTTGGCAGGCCGCAAAATCAATTAATTTCATCCTAAACTTTATCTAATTATAAGGAAGAGTGACTTCCTCTTAACCTACCATCTAAGTACCTGCTTATCATGGAGCTTCGTTTTGACGCGATGTTGTACTCTAACATTGCTAACGAAAATTCTGATTCGGGCCATATCAAATGTTCACGCGGGCCGCAGGTTCCACACCCCTGGCCTGGAGAGACTTTGAAAAAACGCAAACCCCAACCTGGGGTGGAATACACCCCTTTTCTAAATGGCCATCACTCGCCAGCAGATCGAGCTAGAGAGCTGTTCAAACCCGCTCTAAATGGGGAAAAACTTGTAGTTAAGATTGAAAAAAAAATTTTCAGTTTGCGTTTTCGGCCTTTTTGGCCATGTTTACATAACCACAGGATGTTTTTGACAGGTCTGTCAAAACATTGGATGACGTCAACGTCCCGTGGGAGTTCAAAAATCGAGCCGATTTCGTGGCGCGAAACTTCACTGGATTTAAATGGATTCTAGGCTATGGTACTAGTCTTCACAGGGTTTGATTGACATTTTAGCGTTTCTAGTTGAAAAGTTATGGCAAAAATGATAGAACATTAATTAGGGAAATCCCTTAAATGCCCTAGGGAATTCCTGAAATATTTGGAATTTTTTTGGCATGACTTTTCAACCAGAAACGCTAGAAACTCGATCAAGGGCTCTAAAGACTCGTATTCCAGCTTAGAAACAAAAAAAAACTTCGATCCAAAATATTGGCGCTTGGGATCGGATGATGATGTCATAAAAACAACCAAAAACATACCCCAACCATGATCCCATGGACCCAAAACCCCGAACCCAAATCTTAAAAAAAAATTTATTCTAAACTACACGACGCCACGAGTCATTAGAGGCTGCCCAAAGTTTGCTCTGAGAGGGCAAATTATACCTTTTCTGAAACGTTTTGAATTTTGTCAAAAACTGGGTTTTTGAGCCATAATTTTGGCTACAGATATGCTAGCAAGTCAATCAAGGGCTCTACAGACGCGGATTTTGGCCTAGTTTTGAAAAAAACTTTGAGTAAAAAATGGGTCAATAGATTGGGGCCCAGGGCCACGTAAACTCGGCCAAAAAATATGAAAAAATGCCCTTGTTGTGACGTCACCTCCAGAAAACCCCAAATCCAACGCGAAACAATTTTTTTTTTCGATATCAACTAGAAGACTTGCTGAATCCGTAGAGGGTTTGAACAACTCTCTAGCTCTAGCTGCTGGCAAGTTATAGAATTGCAAAGCTTTGCAAATAAAGTGGCGCAAGCGGGACTTGAAGGGTTAACAGAATGTTTCATTACGTTCGGAAACAAAAGTAGTGCTTCTAAACCAGTGGTTCTTAACCTTTTGTACATATCTTACCCTTTTATTAAACAAGGTTACCAGATTTACCCCCCAATACACTCAATGGTGCTCATTTATTGAAGACACGAAATTAATAAACTCTTCCAGTTCAGAATAATATATAAAAACGTACATTGGCTGCAATGTATGGTTCAATAAATTCACCTCCTTGGAAGATGAAATTTAACCCCAGGGGAAAATTTACCCCAGGTTAAGAACCACTGTTCTAAACAAAAGAAACATTTATAACGATTAGTTATTAAATAGGGAAAAGGCACAGCGACTTTCATTGAACTACGACAGAGGATTTGGATATCTGTTTTTCATACGCTGTTTTTCATTTATATAGCACAAGCCTTGCACAGCCTCGCTCAAGAGTGCGTCGTATTACGTACCTGTTCACATCACGTCCAAGTGAATGTGAAGAGAAACGTTGTTTCGGCGCTCCAAAAGACTCCTTACTTCACGGGCTCTGTTGCATGCACGCAACAGTGATTTCAGCGTTTCAACTCTTACGCCAGAAACCAAGTGGTATTATCAGTCACCACGGGTATATATTTCGCTATTTCACTGTCAGGCAAGCTGTACTGTTTCAGTTTTTTATCTAAAAAAATTTTAAATTTCAGTAATCTCAATGACGCCGTGCCAGTTCAAACACATTAACCAAACCAGAGTTCGCTTCGAAAATCGGTCGCGGATATGCTACTAAGTCATATTTGTAACTGACGTAAATCGAATGCTATAAAGTTTCGTTGTCTTCTCTATATTTTAGTGGGTCGCCGGAACAGAAAGCAAACTTATTCCAGAGTAACACATTATTTAAAAATCTCATGCAATTATTCTCCGCCAAGGTGACCTAGTCGAATCAATCAGCAAATTTTTAACAGGAAATCGATTTCATGTGACTCTATGTTTCTTCTGTCCTGTAATCTGCAATCAATTGCTTGAGCGCGAAATGGCGAAATTTGAAAATCTGATAAGTTGTCTAACAACTCCATGTCACTCGACGAGATTTTGTGAAAATCGAGATATCAACAATGTACAAATATAAATAACGCAAAGCACAGTACATGACTGCGGAAAGTTATATAGAAATAATTCTAACTACTCACTTGAGATTGTTCTCCTTTTGGTCCTGCCATATTCGTCGAAGTTCTTTCATTCGATTCGAGATATACTTTGCATGGATTCTGTCGTGCTTGCTCCTTTGAATATGAGTCTTGCAAGTGAAATCGCACCAGCGGCATCGCAGCAACTTCGTGAGAAAATATTACATCTATTAGTTTCGAGCCCAAGCACGTTGACTCGTACGTAACGCACATAGCAAGCAGCGTATGGAGAACGTTTAGTACGCGATGAAGCCTACGGACAAAACCGACGTTCTTAGGTCAAGAATCTCCATCACAAAAAATACACGGTGGCGCTGTGGACAATCGTGTTCATTCTCTACAAAATTTACGATTTCAAACATAACCGTTGGCAGTAGCGCAACTAGGCATAAACTAGAAAAGTCATCACAGGAATTCAGTGTATACAGAAGGTAGCTTTTTAGCAATACACCCAGAAGCGACGAGCAAATGATTCTGAACAATACGAGCAAAAAAGTGTAAAATAAGCTTGACGAAAACAGCACAGGTGAAAACAAACGCCTTACTACGCCAGGGTTTAGACTTACATATAAATTGGATACAAAGCAACCGAGTGCCTCTTTTAACATAAAAACATTATATACTGAGCACTGTCTAACGTGATGGCGTTCACTGATCATTGAGGTTTTACCAAAGTTGATGCAGGTGTGATTGCTTCCAGTTAGGAATATGAACATTATCAGTATCACTAACATGAAACACACGACGCTATCAGGTCACACTACAGTTTAACCAGATACTAACCATAACATTTGTTACAACAACGAGTAATAAGCAAGATCGGTTTTTACTACTTAACTGCCACAAAAGATTCAACAAGAACTCGTTACTCGTAGAACTCTTAGAAATCGCATAATAAACCGCATTTTGTTCAGGATTCATTGATACAACGCAGTGATGGTGTCTCGAGACCTGGTCTCGGTCTCGATACTCGTCGAGACCCAGTTTTGCGAGTCTCGGTCTTGAAGGTTTCAGGACTGGTCTTGGTCTCCAAGGCTACAGGTTTCGGTCTCAAGCCTATTGTGTTGAAATTTTGACTACTGCAAAGAAATGGCCAAGTAGAACTTCTGAAATTCAACCTGTTCTATATCTGCTGTATCTGCAGGTAAACAAAACCAGAACAAGTAGGAAAATGTCAGAAATTCGAAAATTTTCAGTTAGGAAGCGGTGATAACGTTTCTTTGAGAAATTTTAGAAAATTTTCGGCAAAACTGACAGTCTTGAGTCCGGTTTCGAACATTCAAATCTCGGTCTCGGATTTTTTGTTGAAGTCTTCGTCTTAAAGTTTTAACCAGGTCTCGTAGGTTACGGTCGCGACTGCATCACTGATACGACGTATAGCGACTGTAAATATCACATACAGTATATTGTTAAAAGCGGCAATACACGCTAGTTTTAGCAGACAATGCATCAACGTGACTAATTAGGCCTCTTTAGGCTTGTTGTCACGAATGGATCCCATGGATTACTGAGGGCAATGAATCCCAAAAGGTGATTGGACTTTTCGCTAGAACCAGCAACAATTGCCTAAATCCTGATGTTGCTGTTATTAACGTACAACATTAAAAACTGAAGATAGACTTCTTGTTTTCTAGATGAAAGTTGTGCTCATAGTGATCACCTTGAGTTCTTAACGTAGACACAAAGCAACAGCACTTCACGAATATATATGTTATTTTATAAACAATGCACTGAAGTTATCGATTGCGAGTATTTCCGATGCTTGAAGACTAAAAAAAACGTTATAACGCGGCTATCACTGACGACTTCTCATTACCTTAACAAGATATCTCGAATTCTTTGACCTACCTACGTCAAATTAATGATAACCAACGACAGCGATAGCTTTTGAAAACGGAACTTTAATAAACGTAAGAACTGTACGAGTCAATAAGAAATAAAAGATTATTTTTTCGTACAGTCAGTGGATACCCTTGCGGAATTGAAGTGAAAATGATGTTATGGCGTAGATTTCGAGTTTGGAAGAATTAAAAAACTTGTATTTAAATAAACCTCCATAGATACGAAAAATGAGCACTTTATACCCAGCATCGAATCTATATCAGCAGCAAACGCTTCTCGGGCATGCATGCAAGAACCTGTATATGGACTAACTCAGGATCCCTGCTATCATTCCGCCATTTTCAAAGCAAAAAGCTGTTTTTGTGACAAGCCAGACACAGGAGTGTTTTTTACACAGCCACTGGAAATGTCAAACTTGTTTATAAATTTTATTTAAGTTTCAAGTATGCCTATAATATCTCACAGGTGACGTAAATATATACAAAAAACGGGTTTAAACGCAACGTACGAGTTGTCGTTAATATATGTTTATAACATCAAAGCTTTTGACACATTCAGTGACAATGATAACAAATAATTTGACAGACAATTTGAAGAGAAAGCGGAAATGATTGAGAGAAAACAAAAAAAGAAGCTGGAAAAGAAATACTTTCCAAATTTTTCATTCATCAGGTTTGAGAATCAAACTCACCGCGCTGGAGGAAACATTGCACCTAGTAACACTACTTCTGAAATTTCACCATTTCATTTCGTTCAGGGTAATTTGTGAAGCATGAACAAAGTAACAAAACTATTGATTCAGTTAGTTGGACAATTCAAGCTAAAAATTCACTCATTCACTTTTATTTGTTGTTGTAATTACTACGATTTTAGCGAGAAGACGAAGTTGGCCCAGCAGTTCTGCATCAACTATCCACAGACAAGTTTGCCGTTAATTTTCCAATCAATACACGGTATGATTCAGTCGATTCAAGCAATTGGCAATCAGAGAACAGAGGACACTTAAGGAAATCATGAATGATGCTTTTGTACAGTAGCTATGAAAGCGCATGACATGTCTCATTATTGCAAGAAAACGAAATACAAACCAAAAGTGAAGACGATGCAATAAGGACTTTGAAGATAAAAAGTGTTAATAAAAAGCTTGTGGCCTAAAGTAAAAAATCAGATTTTTTAAAATTGAAGGAAACAAAATCATTTCGTTTGCAATTGGTGAACGAACACGGTGCACATGGAACAGAAAATTTGCAAATCAAGCTTAAACGATTCAACAGATGAAGAATAAAGAGAAAAAAATACCGATAAAATAGTTAAAAAGCAACCAATCAGAACTCATAATACTATGCTAATTACAGTACTATTCTAATTGGCTTAATTTAAGTGTCTTTTTTAGGTAACACGAACTGACGCTGCAAACAGAGAACTTTATCAATGAATTCCCAAGAAAGTTATAACCAAACAGTAAAAATTATGCAACGCAGTCAGCAACGATTCAAAAAGTTTTTTTTTGCTTTTGCTGTTGTGGCAGCAGCTTTGATCCACTCGGATATATAACATTTTGGCATTCGCAGGCGGTGTCAGTTGGTTTCTTCAGATGGAACATGAATTGTCCGGCTTCAAATAATGGTTTGGCTATTGTTCTTGCGGCTTACTTTTACTGTTGCCGGTGCTTTGTGTTTCAGTTACGTACACATCAATTTGTGGGTAGGTTACCCATCCGGGATTTTTCTATCTAAAAAATGTAAAAACTACTATCTATTTAGTGTACACTATAACTTGAATACAGTGAACCTTTAGATTTTACAAGTCTCGATGTCATTCAGCGGTTAAAGCGTTCTGAATGCCATTGGTCTTTCATAAATGTGTGTCATAGATTATAACTGCTGCTGTTAGTTTGCGCTGCGCGTTAACAGCAAGCTGCCCTAAAAAGTTAAATATATACTTAATCTACTTCACTAGCTATTTTACATTTTATCTGAATTGATTGTAGCTGCATTTGCATGAAGCTGAAAAACCGAATTTAAATCTGTTTTCTATATATTTTAAACTTCGTGCCTCGAGGTGTGAATAGTTAAGCGAGGCTTGGATATGGAAATTGTTTTGTAACAGACTCGACGCCTTTCTCGAAATTTTTTTCTTTAATTAGACGATAAATGCAAGTTTGCGAATACGACCCCATGACTGCAAGCAAATGCAGCTTGTGACAACAAACTAACGAGAAAAAACACTACAAAATAAAGTATTGCGCCAGTTTTATATACAAGAAATGCACAACAACTTCGCCTGAACTTCTTGAATTACAATGTCATTAACTATAAATAGAGACATGCTCCCCGATAAACTGCGTTGTTTCCACGACGACGATCTTAATGAAGGTTTGTTGGTTGAAAGTATTCAAATAGCGACCTTAAATGTGCCGTAAGTAATGTATCAAGTGATTATAAATTTTGTTCCAAATTAACACTTTTTCGCCCATAAACGCCCGTTACTCAAAAAAATCCTAGTCAGCTTTATGCTACATAAATACATCAGTAGCATATATAAACTTGGTATGAACTTTTGCACAAAACAATTTTTTCATGCGACCCAGGTTTTGGCTTGAAAAAAACGTTTTTTCGCATAAAAACCTCCCGGGTTTTTAAACAACTAAGCCATGGAAAAATTAGTGTCGCCATCGCAAGAAAACATTCGTGGCACGAAATTCTAAGGTCACCAATATCTAAACCGCAAAATAGTAGAAAAAACCTAGACAGCCATTAATGATGTGCTAACTGAAATTCTAGTATCTTTCATGTGAACGACACCAGTTAATTGCACTTTTTTCCATCACCAAAGACCATGGATACCTGTTTGTATGGGTGGGCTTTTCTTAAGTGTTTACGAAGCTCCGCATACGACAAAAGCATCTCCACACAGTACACGCACTTCCATTGCCCAGGCGCCACTCGAACACTCTGCAACAACAATTAAAAAGCAGGCATGTTTTAAGATTTTATCACCAAAACCAAAAAAACATTAATAATAATCTTTAAGTTTCAATTGAGTTTATTTCTGATATGAGGAAGACCACATTTACAACCTTCTAGAAAACTGTTTAGACCACGTACTCAACTTTCTAAAATCCCCCCTCCTGCCAATTTTGGCTCCAGAGAGTTTGAAAAATGTAACTACAATGTCTAGTTTCATTTCACTTTCACCCATCTGAATTGCACAAATCCATTATTCCTGCTGAATGACGTTGCTGCTGAAGCTCGTCACAGCACCAAGCATGTTAAAAAAACAATGTTGCAAGCAACCGAGCTGAACTCAGCGTAATTAGTTTACTTCAGACATCATATCGGTGTCCAAGTCTGATTTCAAATTTGTTGAGTCAAGACATTAACAGATTATCCGAATCATTTCGAGTAAATCTTTCCTAAATATATAACCATAGAATAGAAGAAAAATTAAATCAGCTACGAAGCTAACACCAAGAAACCAACGCAGCAGACAAAGGATGAAGTCAAACTTGGCGTCAAAAAGTTTTTTTTGCGTGATGGCAAATCTCTTTTTTAGTATCTGCATTCCGAACAAGTTTGAAAATTGAACCGAGAATCCCGGTCAATGACCGAGAAAGTACATTTTCACCGTGTCCGCAAACACGCCAGCAAAAATAAAACAAAATCTATCTATGGACCGCGTTAGCAGTTGGAGAGCGCTCAATACACTTTTTCTTATCAAGGTTTTCTGCTTGTTTTCAGTGCGCAATAAAACTATGGTAGGTTTCGAAACACACAGAATATTGACTAGTTTTTTTTCATCAAATCATCAACAGGGTATGCGAAAAGATAAAAATAAAGGGGCAATACATGTAGCACATGCGTCCTATATCACCTTGAGTTGCTCTAATCATACGACGCAATCTAACGTGGGTCGTTTTTGGGTACTATATATATGAGTAAAGATTATTATCGAATCTCCATTAAGCAATATTATCACCTCAAACAACACAATTTAACAAACCATACGCGTGGATGCTGGTAATCCTTGGTCTGCTTTCGTTTGCGAGCAAGTTCAACAGAGGTCTTCGCAGGATGCGGTAAGGTCGAATTCAGCACAGTCACGTCCTCTGCCATGTCGGGAGGAGACTGCTTGTCAGCTTCCACTTTAATGCCACATGGTTTTTCTTTGTCGTTTAAAGCCTTCTTGTGGCTCTCTAAGGGGATGTTGGAGTCAAAAATATGATGAGATTTGCGCAGGTGGGACAAATAAACTGAAGCACACAGGAATTTGTTAGGGCAATGTTGGCAATGATAAGGCTTGTCAAAACTGTGAGCAGTTTCAACGTGTTTCTGAAAGGAATGCGATGTGCCTGGACGGACATACTTACTTCTGTGCAGGCAGCTGGTGCGGACACCATTTGTTATCTTTTTTCCAACGTAAGTCACATCCACCACTTTTGAAACACCAGGAAACTTGTGTTTTTTCTTGGTGTGCATCCGTAGTACCGTCTCACACAGATATCGCTTACGGCAATGTGGACACTGAAACGGATTGACATCGTTATGCCGCTGCTTAACGTGATTGGAATAAGCGTTGGGACTTATGGAAGCATGCTTCGCCTGTGGGCATGTTAACACAAGTTTGTTGCTAGTGGGGACAGTAGCAGGGTCGTTTGCATCAACATCTCCATGAAAAGTCCCGTTCTTGTTTCGCTTCTCTTTGAGTCTCTCCAGCCGCTTGGAGGAAACATAACGATGATGGTTTACCCGAAGATGTCGACGCATTGTGTTTCCATCCCGCGTGCAAAACGGGCACCAGACACATACATATTCGCTGCCTCGAGTACGCGAGTCCGGCAAAGGCGTAGATTCTGTTTTTGTCAGCGACGTTTCAATTTTGATGTTAGTCACTACCCTCTCTGGTGGAGCATTTCCAGCAGGAACAATATTTATCCCGAGATGGTTTTTGCCAGTAGAGAAAAACTCCGATGGAATTTCGTTTGTCATAAAAGAGTTTTCAGACCATTCAATGTGCATTCTGGTGAAATGGTGTCTCAAACAGCGTTCACCTCTAAACACTCGTCTGCACTTTGAGCAACAAAAAGCTAGTAAGTAATGCTGATTGTAATGGTCAATATTCGACTCAATGTGTTTTTCGAGGTGCATGATTAAGTCAGACATTGTGTCCATAGTTGAATCACACAAGTGGCACCTAAACGATCCTCCGCTAGAAAAGGAAAAGTTCACAACATCTTTCAAATGGTTCAGCTCTATGTGTTTCGACAACAAACACAGGTTGCTGAATGCTGCATTGCATTTGACGCACCACTCCACAGTTGATGCACACACGACGCTTTCGAGTTCCTGGTCCGTGAGTTTGATCTTTTTGTGAGTGGAGCGATAGTGCTGCACGATCGTTTGGTGAAAAACCGTGGTATACTTACACTCTGTGCATTGAAAAAGCTTGTTTCCCCTTGAGCAAATGCTCTGCTTTCGATTCTCTTCCAATTCCACAACTCCCATGCTCGCTATGGAGCGATCACCACCTGGATGTCGACTGTTGTAGTGTGTCCAAATGGTATTGAAAATGGAGCTGGAGTATTCACACAAACCACACGTAAACACGGGTCTGCTAATTATGTCAGTGCATTCTTTGTTCATCCAACCGTTTATCCAATCATTACCTAGCCTGTGTTCAGGAATTTCAACAATCACAAGGTTTTGACTACAAACTTTCTGTATGTGATTGGCAACAAATGCTGGGTATTGCCGTTTGTGGTCAGTACGAAAGTGGTTCAAAAAATCACGTATATTGCAACAGGAATATGCACATTTGTTGCACTGCAGCTTCGGTTTCAATTCGGAATTGGTTCTACATGCACCATCCTTGTTAGCATCACAGGGACATTTTGCATTGTCCAAGGTCAAGGCTTGGGTGGACTGTGAGGGTCTCAGCAAGCTTTCAGAAGCGCCACTGTCATAACTCACGCTTCTACTAACAGCATCATTTTGCATGATTGTTGTGGGTGACGTCAAATCTGTTTCAGCATGACTTACGTTTCCGTCTGCTGTTGCTTTTTTAGCAACTTTGTCGTATCTGTGCTGATCTGCAAAGTGATGATGAAGAGCCTTGTAACTGATTGAGCAAAATGAGCATTTTGCACAATGAAATAATTGATCAGTACTACAACGCCAAGGTCCACAAGTCTTGTGCGCCTCAGAATAATGTTTCTCAAGCATGTTTGGATAAGAAAACTCATAAAAACACAGCATGCATGGAATTTTTTGCTGAGCAAGACAACTTTTCAAAGTAGTTGGCAACTTAAGTAAGTTCCTTTTGTCAGAAAACACTTTTGGGTTGTCCTTGACAAAATAGGTCTGAAAACGTGCTTGGGCATGCCTCTTTTGTGCACATTCTTTCATTGAATCAATGTAAGCACTAAAATAGCTCTTTGCTTTTGGATGATTCAAACGCATGTACTTAAGAATCTTTGTATATGGTAATTCCGAGTGCTTTGAAGAGCAATGAATTTTAAACCCCTTCATCTTAAGTGCAACAAAAGTACACAAGCTACATCGGTACATGTACTTAAGTTCGGAGTGACCCATTTTAGAAAGTTGTGACTGCTTAGTCAAGTGTGATCCACCAACACTATCCGCTAAGTGGAATCTTTTAAAGTGGTTATGAAAAGCTTCTTGTGATTCTGTGCAAAATATGCATTCACTGCAATGAAACTTATTCATTCTTTTAATTAAAACTGATTCCAAGTAACCAGCATCATGTTGAGGCACTCCACGTTTGTTGTTTTTCATGACTTCAGAAGCAGCAAGTGCATGTATACATGCATCAGAATCACTGTGTTCCAGCCGTACATTATTCCGTTTGACATAGACTTGAGATTTCTGAGAGCATAACGTGTCAGTTTCTGCATTATTAGTTGTAGCAGACAAGTATTCCATTGCAGCTAACCTTTCACTTGCTTGCATTATCAATGAGTGGACATTAGGAAAAAACTGAAGTTTTGCATTGCAGGTAATCGGATCACTATCATCAGCAATTCCAGTCTTCACACAGCCCAATGCATTTTCTGAAAACAGTTTCCCCAACACACTTACTTTCCCATCCATATCACAAACACTTTTGCTTATGCTATACCATGATTCTAAAAATAGTAATAAAATCTGTGATCGCAAAACGGAATCCTTTCTATAAATGGAAAAATTCAACTTGCAACACAGCAGGAAAAGCTTTTCCAGTATATCTGAAACTAGCAACCATTTGTGCCTGGAAAACACATGCTTAGCGCACGAGTTTAAAACAGTGGTTCCAACAGTGGTTTTTAGGCTTGTGGTACCCTACAACAGAGAAATATAGTTTGCAGCAGCTAGTGGAGAACCCAGAGCAAAGTGGTTTGAGGCTTGGTGACATTTTGAATAACGTATTAACTTGCGGCACCCTGAGCATGGTAAACGGAACCCTCCAGTTGGGAACCACTGGTTTAAAACATATATACAGCAAGAGTTAATGCAAGGAGCTACTTACAATATTTTGTAAACAGTGATCTACAACAGGGGGTCACAAAACATTTTGGATGCTATTGCTGGGCCAAATTCACAGTTTATCAGCATCCATGGGCTGCACTTGTCGGAGTAACTTGCAATGGAATAAGCACCTATGACATAATTGTCTGTGCTTACATTTAGTTGCCTATATTGTTTGCAAAGTATAGCATTAAAAACGAATGGCTTACCTTAGATCCTAAGTCAATCACTTTTACATGAAGGACTGCACAATAAATGAGAAAGCTTGTTGCCAATACAACATAAAAAAGTGTAATTCAAAGTTTACTACATCATTCCTATGAAATTTGCAATTGATCCACAAATAATTCCAAAATATTAAATCCTGTTTTCTTAGCAATGGGTACCTGGACTGGTTTATAGACAAGCAAATCAAAATATTTCTCAACAAACATTATAAAACACTTCTTATAAAAACAAGCAAGAAAAGACAACTAATATTTGTAGAATTCTTCTTTACATGCCCTACCTNGGTGAAACATCACTACATCTAGAAAAAAATTGTCAAACTTTTTTCAAAAATATTTGAAAGAACATGCATAGCTGTTACTCATTCGCAAAACAGGTATGATCAGAGTTCATTTAAGTAAAAGGCCAAACAATCATATCTGGAACGATGCAATGTGGTGTACCAACTTAAATGTCTGTGTGGTCATTCTTATATTGGACAAATTCAAAGAAATTTGAAATATCACTTGGATGAACACAATCCTTAAAAATCTAATCACCAAACTACCGATATAGTCAAACATTTATACACACATCCAGATCATTTCATGGACTTTAAAAATCCTGAAATCTTGGCTTCTGCTTGTAACTACCGCGAATTATTAATTAAAGAGACACTTCTGAAACAAGAACAGCAACCTGAGATTAATGCAGACAATTTTTCCACCCCTTTATACCTCTTTAATATGCAGATGGTTGTGTCAAATATTTGGCAGATGCTCAATTCGTATGTTGATATATGTTTCACGCATTTGTTGTTGGTGTTGATGTAGACATCTGGTTGTAGCACTTATTTGTTGACAACTTTTTGCATCCTTTGCTTGCAGTGGTCTGCAAACGGCATCTCGCTGCTGTTCTCGGTTTGTTTTCGTAGATTACAACCTTAAATTTTTTCTGCATAGCTGTTGGTCCTGTTTTTGCTTTTAGCGAATTTGACAAGGGTGCTGGGCCTGGCAGTCTTGGTTTTGCTTTTGATGTCTTTTGCATCACACTGTCTTTTCTTGCATCATAAAGCGTTTTGGTTTTGACTTGCTGGCATTGCCAAGTGTTGCTTTATATTTTGGTGCTGCTTTATATTTTGACTGAAGATGGATTAAGAATAATCCCAAATGTCTCAAACTAAAACAGTTATAGTTTTTGAAGGCTTTTTTAGTATCAGTGACAATGTTAAGTCTATCCCAATTCGAATGCTCCAAAGTAAATCACTTTTACGTCACACACTGCAAGTAAAGTCCAAACATCTGTAGTTGAGCTTTTGATCAAAGCAAAAACTTGGGTTATTTTGGTTTCTAAAGCCTATTGGGATAAAATGCTCAATTGCAGCAAATCCTTTTTTGTTCAATTACATCTTATATTAATTTACTTACATGAAATTTACCTAGGAAAGCTCGGAGGCTGGGTTGTAACCTCTTGCAGGTTGGATCTAGACTACAGGCCACACTTTGGTGACCGAGCATCTACAAGAAACTTTTAAATATCTCATGGACATTTCAAACTTTTTTCCACAACATGATCAGGGCATTTGAAACTGGCATATAACACTTTTAGGACATCAATTTGCAATGTAGTTGCTTGTACATGCAACATCAAATGGAAGATACATCAAAGAACAAATCAGATTTAAATATTTTTCAGCCAAGTTTCCTCATAGCAGGTTTTTGTCAGTGAACTCAGAAACAAGTTAAGGAACACCACTTATATCTTATGAGACCAAATGTTTTCAGGAAAAAATATTCTTCATGAAGTGTGCTGACAAAAACCGTTGTTCAACACTCACACTGGAATCTGCATGCACACAAACATATTTCACCATTACATGAAAAATGGGAAAGATATGCTTTTTCACAAATTGTTGCCTGATAGATAGTTGCATACCAAAATTTTAAAAAATAATGCATTGTTTGTTTAGGATAGGGTTTCTCAACCGGGGGCCACAAAGCAGTTCTCCGGTGGCCTCGAGCAAAGGCTTTTACTGATTAGCTCTGCCGCCATGATATTGCAAAACCCAAGTGTAACAATATATATTAATTATACACTAATTGAAGGGGGCCATAAATCATGACAGGTTGAGAACCACTGGTTTAGGAGCAGCTAAGTTGCAGGCACAAAAAGTTTGATTGGCATTCTAGCGTTTGTGGTTCAAAAGTTATGGCCAAAAGAACTGAATTTGGGTAAAAATTACCGAAAAAGATTTTTTATCCAAATTTTGATTATTTTACCCAACTTTTGAACCAGAAGCCCAAGAGAGCCAATCAAAGGCTTGAAAGAGTCAGATTTAAGCCTAGATTCCAATAAAAACTTGAGTCAAACTGTTTCCCTCTTGGCAAGGTTGGGGCCCAGGGCCTGAAAAGGCTTAAACCTATCCCACTTGTCAAAAGTGGGATAGGTTTAAGCCAAAAAGGCTTAAACCTATCCCACTTTTGACATCACGCACAAATAGCCCAAAACCAAAAATTTCTTCACTGCCAACTAGAAGACCTGGCGAGTCTCTTGAGGG
>JGI24158J21664_10003392_pt1 | contig 19942 bp, 11 predicted proteins | sample Ectturendosymbi3_FD_21664 | JGI IMG/M metagenome (IMG submission 21664) | reverse complement strand
AGCCATGCAGTCATTCTCTGCGTACTGCCATCCATAAGTGACGTCTTCGATGAAGGCATAGCACTTGTCACCCGAGTCGGAATTGTAGCGTATCTGCAACAGCAGTGGTAATTAGTACGGTAGGTTTTCCAACACGTGCTAAACCGTGTAATTAATCAACCCTTGAGTTCAAAACTTTTCAAGTTGCTGCAACTTCAAATAATACGACATGAATGCATTTCACACGTATGTCAAATTCAAGTACTCTCTCAACAATTACGCTGCAAAATTTTTTTAGATTCGTATTCGTAACTTGAATGAGAACCATGATCTTCTATGTTCAGTTGGAAAATAACTTTTTCGAACCTTCATTACCGGATTTCACGAGAAAGCAGTCCTAGATATTTCATGTTGGGTAAAAATCTTCGCTAGTTTACCACTGCCTTCGTTCAGAGATTTCTCAGACGAAACTTTATTTTCTAAAGATAGATTTTTGGCGCCAGTTTTAACGGAAAACCTTGGTTCATGAAATTTTCAGACTCTGAACTTTTATATTTTATAATCGTCATGTTTTGTCGTTAGTGACAAGTGCAGCTTTTCAACATTTTGTTGCATTGAAAAAAGTAGATTTTTGTCCAAAAAAATATTTGTGTTTTTGAAATGTTCGCTCAATACGCAAAAGCAGCCTTGCAACTTTTTTTGTACAGGCTTTAGCAAACAACACACGTTACAGTTTGCAAGTAGTCAGCAGTAAAGCCGTGCAATACTTTAACAGCGGCGTATCGACAGGCACCTATTCGAACACATGTTGTGGAGGTACCCTGTTTATTGTATTGGTATTTCTGCTTGAACACTGAGTGTAACGAACTCTGGTCTTCATCATGAAATACTGTACGTGCAAAGGCAAGAATTAAAGCTGAAAGCTACTGGCTGCCCTCTATCCTGTCCTATTCTTTTTGGTATATTTTTTATTTTGCACAGCATGCACGAGTGACACAAGGCAACAAGTATCAGAGACGCTTCAGCACAAGCATGTTAGAACTGATTATGGCAAAAAAACGTTGCAACAAGTAAGACCTGTTGCATGGGATTGTATTTCTAGTAAGATTTAAACTCTGCCATTGCATATGTTTTCCCCTCAAGTGAAATCGCAACTGCTTGCTGAGTATTGGCTCTCATGTGGGATACTGCATATATATGTTGTTTGTAAATTGTTTTTGAAACGTTAACTTAAACTGAGCACGCTTTCTGTTTTTCAACTCATGTTTTGTGCCTCACCGGCATAATTGCAAATTTGACAGTCATTAAATATAGGTTGGGCTTGATCAAATGTCTACTTTGACCGTATTTCGCCCAAACTGTGCTGTTCGTAGCACTGACATTTGAAGTACATTATTTGTTGCCTACTTGCAGCGCAAACTTGACTTGACTTGGAATATACCTTATGATGAGCACGGCTGGTGTGGAAGAGTCAAGTAAAGAAATACGTCATCATTACCGCTTTGCAGTTGCAAAGGAAGCGAAAACAGAAGGAAAATGTGGAAACTCCTACAGCTGCTAATCAACGAAAATGAATTGGAAATGGGTTCTGAAAGCAGAAAACAAACAAGGTGTACTGGCAATTAAAAAAACATCTATGCCAAACTTCCTTGGGAAAATGCACCTTTTGATGAATCCCTTTCAGTCGTATGGTTTTATATTACAAGCAATTTTTAATACTTGGGCGTTGAACGAACGCAATGTCTGAGCGGATGATACTTGTTTCATACCACCACTTACCCAAGTCGTATCGGTCCCGCACTGGGTATCTTCAGTTCCCTGTGGTGGTGGGTTCGCCGGAGGGTTTGATGGCACTTTGCCTTTTGGTATCTTGCAAATCCAATTTCTCACGGCATCACAATTTAAATCGTTCCAACTGTTCGAAAATGTAGCAAGTAAAACATTAACAAACTGAAAACGCAGAGCAAACATTTCAGTCATCGAACAAACATCTCGACTTAGTTTAACTTCAGATCACTCAGCGAAATTGAAAAACGTATCTGGCATTACTCTGATGCCTCAAACGTTGAGACATATCCCTTGTTGCATCAAGTGGTAGATGCGAGTGGTAGAGCATTGTGCATTGTAAACATTCAAAACTGTATTTTATCTTCAGTCTACGCTTCCTCAGTTTGACGGACACTAGATATTCTTTATAGTTTTGTATTGAATAGAAAGACAGCATTTAGATCCGGCTGTAACAGGGACTTTGCTCAACACGGCAATTCAAAAAACGATTTACAGTTTACATTTATAACAGCTTGAAAAAACTTTTAAACAAGGCGCAAACAGCAAAATATTGACGTGGAAAATTGCCCTTGGCTGAGTTAAAGCAAACAGTCGATTGGAGATTTCTCCGAAAGGTACGAAAACTGTTAAAAATTGCAACGTTCAGTATCGGAAAAAAGAGAATGGAGATACATGCTATTTTTGCTTGGCAATTCACTTACTTACCCTGTATATTCATCGTAGAACTGAGCTTCCACGCAGTTCTCCAAGCCTTGGTGGTCATTGGGTTCTCCAACAGCCCAGCTGGTAAATTCAACGGGTGTACCTGAAACAACAGTGAGCATTCATTGGCATCCAAACCAGAGAACCAAATAAACATAGCAAACATGAATGCCTTGCTTCTGAAGTTTGTTAAAATTCATAGCAAATACTGGACAGTGGATCAAATGTGAGAATATTGTTGTAAATGCACACATCAGAGTCAGGATCGCATATAAGGCAAATATTTACAAGTGCCTCACAAACGCCTTAGTACAACTAAACATATTTGTGATTTTAAAATCTGAGGCTGCTTCTTTCGACAAATGTACGTATCGGCAGAGTTAGTTTAAAAAATAGAATAAATACTGTTTTTCACATCTTCGAGGTTCACTGGCATCAGTCAATCCCCTCGAGTTTTAGTTAAACATATTACAGAAAAAATGTTACGTAGTTCCACCAAACTTCTTTGAGATGATAGCGTTTTGCGATATGTTTAAATCAAGCACAAGTTTCATTGCAACTAAAACTTAAGATAATCTAATAAATCAAAAAATAAAACTGCAGAAGAGTATTTTTTCTTCAAACAGTAAAGGTCTTGCAAGTAAAGAGTTTGGCACACAAACGTTTCACCTATAAAATAACGTCAGAAATGATACGCTTGAATTTTTGCCAAGCAAAATCTGTTGTGAACTATTCTTCTGATATAGACCGTAAATTCTCCTCTTAGTTCACGTCGCTAAACAGGGGCGAGAGATCTGCAGGCGAAGCACAATCTGATTACAAATTTGACATAGCCTAATCCTTATTAGTGTGTCGTTTCAGACTACCAAAACTCATGTTAGCGCTCGGATTATTCTACCAATATGTGTACTTAGAGGCTTTAGTTGGTGGTAGTACTAGAAGCACGGTATCACATCAGATGTATGTCCCTTTGAGGGTACCACAGTTTCTTTCTAGTTGGAAAATCGGTGCAGTGATCAAAAAAGAAAAGAATCTGCGTTGGTTCAAGCACACATCTGCAAGAAGCACTGCGCTAGAAGTTCCAGAAAACTTTAAAACGCTCTTGAGATGGCTGTCTGAAGAAAATTATATTTCCCCACGAAAAATAAAACAACGCAAAGATCTGAGTAAAAGCGATTGTATAGGCGACTCTGCTATCCACTCACCATCGCTCCAGGCGTATCCACCTTCAAGATCCCAGTCATTCAAACCCATCCAAAAGTAAATGTAAGAATAAACGTTCTGCTGAACAACGAAGCGGGAAATAGCAGCCTGCTCCTCGTTGGTGTGAACTGACACCAGGTCAGCACCTTGAGTTCGACAGTAATCCAGAGCTTGTTCCCACGTGAGACGCTTCGAACGGTCAGTGAACTCATTGATCTGCGCAACGCGCTTGCTTTAGCGGAGTTCAGGGTTTGGATTTGTAGCCAATAAACGTGGTCAGCATTTAGCAAATTTATTAACTTCCTTGGTGGTGGCGGTCTTCAGCAGAGAAGGTTTCTGCCTACTGCAACTTTGGCAAAGGTAGCGTTCGCAACAAAACAAAATAAATGCAGTCATCTAAGTAATCGTGCATAATAATCGGTTTTAAAGTATCTCATTGTTTTTCACCGTTACTTTGGTTGCAAATATTCAACTTCTAGCAAAGAATACTTGATTTTGTTTTGCAGACCTGGTAACAATACGAGGTTGTCGAATCGCCGTACCAACCATCTGTGCACGCTCCGTCCGTGCTTGGTGTGGTGTAGACTGGTTGAGTGTATCCGATCCTGTCCTTTTCACAGATGTAGTAGAGGTTTTCGCCACATAGGTCTATTTTCCACAAGCCTGTGAACAAAAGGACACAGCAATATTTTCTCAAATTCGTAACTGATGAACGACCGGCTCTATAAATTAACACTGTGAATGCAACTAAACACAAGTCCGTATCAAGCTATTTAGAATATCGGCTGCCGGCTGATTTTCACAACAAAATCAAATGATTTTGAACACTTTGTCAGAAAAAAATTAGCCATTGCGAGTAAATTGTAGACCTTGTGAAGGAAATTAAACAGAACCAATGAGCAAGTTGGAATAGCCTCAGGGAAACTCCATCTGTTTAGTTTTGAGCTACAGATGGACACGCATGAATTTTTGCCTAACACTAACTGGATTTACTAGGTTGCTGCCTGATGTTAAAACACTGAGACATATACATGTCAGCTGGTGAAAGAACAAGGTACTGCAATCCCCTAAAGTAAGAATAAATATATATTTCAGAACAAAAACAAATCTGGTTTGAGATGGAAATCTCGTTAGCCGAAATGTATCGTTCTAATATTGAAAAATGTTGAAGCAACAACAACTGAACCCCAAAAGTTACGGTTACTCATGTTGCCTGTAGCCACTCCCATTCACACAAAAGAACTAAACTTCAACTTAAGCTTACTTTAAATAAGTCGTTAAATTTGTCTTTTTTGCAAAACTGTAAACAGTATCGGCCTCAATGCAAGGAAATTGATGGCGAAATCGACATTGACATTTCAGCTTCTTGAACAGAAATATACGAAGGTAGTGAAAAACGCTCACAAAATATGTAATAAAGATGCTCAGGAGCAGGAAGGGCAAAGAATTAAAGGACAAAAATCTAGCTACATGAGAGAGGAGGCAACATCATTTGTAACGCTTCTCATTCTTCTTTGCTCAGTTAATGCAAACTCAAAAAGGTACTCCTTCTGTTCGCTTTTTCATACATTGAGTTGGTTTTAAATCATACCTTTGTAGTACTGATATGACATGCAGAATGCATTGTTCATGTCTCTCTTACATGCAAATCAAGGCTAATACATCAGGACTTCACGTACTCCTTCCACGAGTTTTCTACTTGAACAGTTTTTTTCAGTAACAATTCACAGATGATGTTTGTACCAGGTCGTCGCCTGCTATCATTCTTATAAAAGCTTTTCAGGAAAATCTTCAAATCTAAAATATCTTCCAACTTATCACGTAAACGTTACTGTCTGTGGAAAGAGATCCTTTCTCAGCAAAGAATCAAACACTTTAAGATCTTATAGAGTATATATTTCTCCTACGATGTAGGCATCATCAACTCTTATTCAAATAGAATCCGTTACTGCTGAGGCTAACTTGAACCGAGACTTGTTTCTATTTCCATTAGATCGCATGGCCCTTCGCTATACGCGGCCTTTGCAAAGTTCAGGGCCCCCGAGCGAAATTAATTGCCCACCCTTGTCGTATATCAAACGCCCACGCCCCTATCTTTCATTGGCATGCGGATGTTCCACCCACAAGGTAACGACTGAGGTCCTGCTGATGGAAAGCAAAACTACCTTTGCATGAAAAAATAATTCAAGAGTTGTCCATAAATTTCTTACAATTGCTGGGAACATTATGTTGATTGCTGGCAGCTTATCATTTTAAAAAGCTTGCTTCAGTACAATTGCAACGTCAAAAAGCGTAAAGTATTATGTATATCTTGCTTTATACCTGTCTGATCGTCAAGATATGTGCAGCCATATTCATACCCAAGGCCGCAGTTTATCCATCTACCTCTGTACACAGGATCTATGCTGCACCAGGGCGTGCCTTGTTGGTCGACCAGCCCAGGATGGTCATATGTGGTGCAAGCATCAAAAGTTCTACCTTTGTATTGGAATGGAAAAGCACACGTAAATCTAACATCTGAAATGCAAAAGGGGTAATTTTATTTTTTGGAAGCACACACAGGTAGTAAATCGCTATCGCTTTGAGAGCATTTCTTCGCCATTACAAGAATGATAGGTCGTGTTCATATCACAATATCGTGTTCAAACGCTGACTCAGGCTTGGCAGCAGTAAGCAACAGGTGATTAACAGACGGAGAAGCTGGACTATTGTTGAAATGAAAACATTCGTGGGTTGCAGGAGGTGAGCTCCAGCAAAAATTTTTGATTGCACAACATCAATATTGGGTCGAATGTTTCAACAGAAAACACATCATGGTAAATATGGTGGTTGAAACTTGCACTGAGCTCAAATTTTGCTTCTTCATCCTGGAAGCCGTCCTGCATTTTGTATTTTCAACTATAGCTACGCCATACGTTCTTTTTAACAACATATGACCGTAGACACTCGGTACATTGCCTTTACAAGTCAGTGATGACACATTGCCTTTACAAGTCAATGATGCTTTTGCACTGAACCGGTACATTGCCTTTACAAGTCAATGATGCTTTTGCACTGAAGTATTTGTATTCGATTCAAAGCCCCCAGACCGTTCATTTGATTGATTTGATACAAAACAAATTTCCGGCTGAAAATAACATCGCCAGCTGTGCGATTCACGAAATTTAAATCAGAAATGTTCCTCACCCGGCTCTTGATTATCCCAGTTGGTGTAAGACACAACTTCACCAGATTCCCATGTATAGTATTGTCCACCAGTCTCCTCCGTTTTGGCAGCTAGTCCAATCCAAGCTGTATAACCGAGGTTCGGAGGAATTGTATCAAGCATCTGCAAAGCACAAAAAAAAACTTTCAGGTACTTAAAATGAAGTTAAGTTACCCAAAAAGTAAAGCGAAGTACCCAAGCGAAGTTGCTCGAAAATTTTGATTTTCTCCTACTAGACGGCCCTTACCAGTGCGTGTACAAAAGCGTTCTCAGCGTCTGTGTGTACGCTGGCTAACTTTCCTCCACTTTCTTCGCACACTCGGTTTGCATAAATGAATATGAACTCATCTGTGCTTGCTTTATAACAAGAAGATCCTGCAAAGCGTAAAAACTGCCATTTAGATCACCAAACGGCAAACACTCATTTGAATATGTTTTTACGTTTTTGAAAGTGATGATTTGACACGAGTTTTGAAATTCCTGCTGCCTTGTTTCTCATGTCCTACTCTCTTGTCTTAACCTAACCTTGAAAATTGAAGTGGTGGAATTTATTATTCCGCAATTGTTTAAATCTCTGGCGAAATATTGAATCAATCAGAATCACAAAGACAGTCGTTTGAAAAAGTCTATATGAAAATACATGAAAAAATCTGAAAGTCTCAGTAGCATTAAGTGCATCCTACAGGAAGAAATGATGGAATCAGATATTATCTGTGATTTGTTCTGTATCAAAAATGACGTGACGTTGTAACGTTTACTGTTCAAGAGCTGTGATAAAATAAAATTGATACAATGCGATAAGACAGAAAATCATGAGTAACCTGAAGTTCACAAAATCAAAAATTTCACCTTAACGTACTCTATTTTTCTTCTGTTTGTTTTTATTATGTTTCTTACCAAAAGCTCTCCATCCTTGCTCACAGCCTTCGTCAATTACGTCACTATTATCCAAAGGTGGCAAAAGCTGTTTTTCCTTTTTGCACAGATAAGCGATGGTAGAGTCGCATTCTTTGTCGTTCCACTTTCCTTCCAGGCGGTAAAAGTTAACGCATCTTTCGCTCTATAAATTCGATAAAAGGTGGTAATTTTTTGAAGAAAATACGTTCTTTAAATCTACGACAATCTGAATGACAAAACTTGAAGTTAGGTATTCGGCGGGAAAAAAAAGGAATAATATATATATCTCAAGACCAAAGACAAACCCAGATGCAACTGGATTTTAAATTAATTTATGATGAGATTTTTATGTCTTCGCTATGAAACTATTGGGGGTTAAGGTCATAATGGTAGGAATTTAAAATTTTAACGGAAAAAATATATGAATCGTCATGGAATTACCACAGTCTCTCCATAATTGTTAATTTAGAAGCAATGCTGGTATGTTCACTGTAACTAGCTTGATAACATTAAATCTACCTTCACAGCTTAACTTTTTTGAATTTTAACCATCTTCTTACGAAGTTTATCAACTTCTTAACCATAGAATCTTAAAATATATTTATTCAATGTTAAATCTTTAAGCAATGCGATTTAGTAACATTTTGTGGATGGCTTAATCATATGCAACAAACCTTACCGGCTGATAAACATTTCAAGAGATTAGGAGGGGCGCGATCATAACAAAATAAACTTAAAGCAACACATAACATTTCTTACGCCGCCGTTTGGTTCTCCATTTCTCCAGCTTGTCACAGTTACTGGGCTTCCATCCACCCACTGATAGTAGTTCTGCGTGCCCAAGTCATTCAGACCAATCCAAATACCAGCTCCGACGTCTGCAAAGGAATTGCATTTTTACAGAAACAGTGGTCGCATTGGTCGACCATCGCTGAATGCGAGTAACGTATGCAACACTTTGCTTTGAAAATAGGCTCAACTGACTTTCTTTTCATTTTTTAATGTAACAGGATAAATCTTTGAAATTATCAGACGTTTTTTTAACAGTTTTTAACAGAATAAATTTTTTACAGTGAATGGTAGAAATTAGCCTATTAGAACTAAGTCATGGGAATGATTTCAACTTGCAGCATCCTGTTGGAAAGATGTAAAGCTACATGATTAGCAAATTTTGATGATAAAAACGCTCACGTCTCAAAAACTGCAGTTCAGCAAAAACAAAATTATTTACAGCAAATGACAAACGTTTACGATTTCCCAAAAGAATGTTACCTATCTGCACCGTGTATCCTTCAATAAAATCGTTCTCTCCCATTGATGTGATCGAAGCAAGGTCGGAACCCATTGACAGGCAATCATCTCTGGCATCCTGCCAGTTCTTCAATACGCCCTTGTAGGATAAGAAGTAGCAATGATCCTTCCAAGCTCTCCATCCTTCCTCACAGCGGTAAGCTAGACCGAAGTGAAATACTGGCTTAATAGCAAGCATTGCAAAATATAGTAGTGGAAAAAAATTAGGAAAAGACCGCTGCAAAATAGAACAATAGACAATATTTTGGAAGCACTGGATGTTCTTTGTTAAAAAACAAAAACTAAATCGGGACATTTCTTTGATTCTGTTGCATCAGTAATTGCAATGTCAGGATATCAATACACATTACAAGAAACAGGGAATGCATCCCGGGCATAGAAGTTCATATGAAAAAAATATGCAAAACTGACTTCAATCGGTTGATGAACACTAGTTTTAAATGTTCCTCTGCATGTTACATTTCAAACAATTTGTATGAAGCTCAAGGTTTAAGAAATAAACCATTTAATCCATTTCAACATTTTTCACTTCCTTGACAGTAAACGAATGCAACAACAAAAATTTTGAATTTTATTTAAGGAATTTTTCAAATCTGTGTTGTCTAAGTCAAAATGTCACCATTATACAACGTGGATCTAAATGATGTACTCGTTTTAAGACTTCACTTTCCTCATATCGCCTTTATATAGGTCATGGTCAATATCAATGAAATACCGCTAATTTTGAAAATACATAGGAAATTTGTTTACAAATATTAAAACAAAGCAATCTGATCATGCACACAACTTTTATATCTTATGGATAGACTCATGCATAAAACCTTACTGCTTCCATCAAACTTGAACGAACGTGAGCTTGAACCAAAACTGAAAACCAAACCAAAAATAATAGTTTTATTGGGGTTGGGATATATCAAAATGGTGTATTTGACATGTTTTATCTTCAGAGACTCAGTGATAAATTAACGTTTCATGTTTGTGAGATCAACGTTTTTGATTCAACTATGTACAGTCTTTTAACTAAAGGGATTTATTTTGATCATCTGCTTTGCAAATCATGCAACTTGAAACAGATCAAAAGCACGCCTTTAAATTAATCAAGAAACAACCGAAGCCCTCTCGAGCACAGGGTGCAAGCATAAAAAATTNTTTGTTAACAGTTAAATGCTAGTCTTACATATACAGAAAATAAGCCACGCATTAGCAAGAGATGAGCNTCTCGAGATTAAAACAAAAAGAACCGAGGCGTACGTTGGTTTTATCTTCAACCCATTGGAACGTGTGCAGAGAAAACAACTTCCAATATTAATCGTGCCATTTCGCACCTCACAAATTATGCGTAGTTATGATGGAATGTGAAAATTGCTAACCACCAATGGTAAAACGAGAAAAGAAAGGAATGCCTAAACGAAATATATTTGATATTGCTTAGCTCTAACGAAGTTTAAATAAAAAACGTAGATAACTGCGTTTTCACTATATTTAGAAATTTGAGCTGCATATGTTGCAAAAAAGATAGCGTGTAACACATGACCCTATGCTATTTCAACTTNTTGTTAAATTAACTACCGCTAAGCACGAACGCACGTACAGGTTTGCACAACGTAAANAACGACGCAAAATAAGTGCGTATAACCGTCAAAGCATTCATANACCTATAGCTTGCCCGAAGTGAGGGCAACAAAATATTTTAACAGAATCAGGCAACTGAAAAAAATGGGCAAAATATACTTTTCAAGTCAAAATCATTTAAAGTGCGACTGAAGATTTTAATGCGCTTATGGCTTTTCCACAATTTAAAACTAAGATTTTAGGTTATTAGCAGTTATTGCAAAGCAATATGAAAACATTTTTCGCCACGCTTTATGTTTTCTTCGGACAAACGAAGTGTTGGGCAAAAGGACTTCGAACTCTTTTGGCACTAATGTATCCTAAGAATAAATTTAGTACACACTTATTTCACACGTATAGTAGAACCAGCAAAAATCATTTGTTTGATGACAAAATGGATTTTGGTTGTTAACAGGGTGTGGTAAATGCAGTAACTTTAGTGCAATAGGAATATCGATAAGTTCACACAAGAGCAAGAATGTTTTACGCGTGCTCGTGTAGTCGTACGTCAGCTATCATTTTGGTCTTTGTTTTCAATGGTTCAGAAAACATGCGTTCGTTCTGTCATAAAGTTTCCCAAGCGATTTTCCACTCACTCAAAAGACTGAATTCCGTTGGAAAACGTTCCTGAGTAGGAAGATTGTCCGTCAGTTTTGACAACGGTGACGGAACCACCGTGGTTGTCTGATACGCGGCCGTCATGTACAGCAGCTGGACAAATTGCTGAGCTCTGGAAAAAGTATTTAAAGATACTTAAAGATAACTCAGTATGGTTTAGGCAAACGTTGCAGTTTGCACAAAGAATTCATATTTAATTTGCATTTTTGAGGAATGAGCATCTATAATCGTATGAGATTTGATGCGTTGCGTTACTGAAACAGGAATATTTTTCTTTAAGTTCTAGAATCAAGGTAAACTTGAACTACTGACCTCGGTGAAAACTTTGCTTCCATAGACCGTTCCACGCGATGGATCCTCTATACATCCCGCAGGACAAGTGATGGTGAATGCGTCTTCTTGAAAGTTAGTACCAACGTCTGCAACAAACTTTATCGGTAAGTCATTGAAGAGGTCATGAAATTTGCTGAGATAAGCAGCAACGTGTGGAAAAATCATCAGAGTAAGTTTTCGTCTTTTGTCAGCTTTTCTCTCCCGTACCATGTCAAGCAGTTACTTACTTTTCATTTCCAGAGCCGATTTGTGACCACTTGATTTCGAATGAAATACTAAATTTGCAATGTTCCTAAGTATAAGCAGGTTAGATGTCTTCACACGGCTTACGTATTACGGAAACGGCTAACGTCTTGTGGAATACCATCACACAACAAACGGATGTCTTCTCGCCATTGCCTTGTTTGGCTGGTTCTGTTAATGTGTACTCAACTACTGTTGAAAATCTTTCGCTGCAGTGTTTTGTAGTAGATCATTGTGTAGAAAAAACACACCAATGAGTGTTTCATTGCACCAGCAAGTGTATTGTTTGTAGAATAATGTGAACGCTTTCAGGACTGACTGATCAAGAAAATGAAAACTTCTAATACACGACGTTGGTAAGAAGCTGATATTACTAAAAATAAGCAATGATTCTGACTTCACAGGTTTTACACTCAGTACAGGTTTTTGCTTGTTTGTANCAGTAACGANATAAGCACTTGCAACTATGCATTGGTTGAAGATAATTTGGAAGTTTCGCGATGGTGTTAGACCAACGTAAATCCAAAAACTCTTTCACCTGTTCAAATTCACCTTCACTTTCACGGGGGAGCGTCGCTTGACCGACAAAAGTGAATTACGCAAAAAAGTCACTTGACCGACAAAAGTGAATTATACCAAAACACCACTTGACCAACCGACAAAAGTGAATTACGCAAAAACTTCACTTGACCGACAAAAGTGAATTACGCAAAAACACCACTTTACCGACAAACCCACCTATAGAATAAAGTAACAAGTGAAGCTATCACAATGTTTATTTCAAATTTAATGTGCCTTCACTAGATGGTTACCTCCTAATGTAAATCACCTGAGTACTGCACCACTTGACCGACAAATCCATCTATAGAATAAACTAACAAGTCAAGCCATCACAATGTTTAGTTCAAATTTAATTTTCCTTCGCTAAATAGCTACCTCTATGTGAGTGATGTTCCTTAAACATTCGTTGGCCTTTTCAGTCATAAAAAGTAGTGCAATCTGGTCTCCATTCTAAACTGCTCCCCTGCGCTTTGCTGAGTAACTGTCTGCTGCAGGAGTTTGAAGCATTTGCACCAGTGCTGCCAGTTTTCAGGGATGTTGGGCCTATTCTTTGCCTGGGCTCTCCTCACTGATGACTCGATTTGAGGAAAAGTTACATATGCAGCCCCAGGATACTTGAATGTAAATGAGTATAACTGATCATTAACATTCATGCTCCACTATCTTAGACACAACACAGCTAAAATTATAGAAATAATCTGAAAGAGCAGAAATTAAACGTTTTAACCGTTCGCATACATTGAAATTCGCTGAAGGCAGGCCTGCAACAGAACTCTGCACAAAATCCTTCAAACCAAGTTGCTATTTACTACTGATCTATTGGATAGATTTCGAACAGAAGCACATAACTGTAAAATAAGTCCACATTTAGTGCAATGCCACAATTCTGTACACACTGCATTTATAACTTTGTAAGTGCAATATGGTCAGAAATATTACTGTATGTGAATTTATCAACACGTCCACGGTTTTTGTATATGTGCTATCATCATTGCAATAACTTTTGCTAATCTTTCTCTTTACAAATATTTATGTAATCTGAAATGTCAATGCATTAGATCTAATGTATCTTTGTGTGTAACTGGAACAAAGCGATAGACTGTATATGGACTTTAACCAAATCAAGATAGCCTGTTACTTGTTTGAACTAACAAAGAAGGTAACCTTGAAAATGTGTGAAGGAGCACAGACCCTATGCATGATTGAAAGTTTTGGGTACTAATTGCTACTAGGTGTAAGCAGAAGTAAGTGTGACAGGGTAAACATTAGCGTACCTAATTGCAGATAACCTTAGCCGAAACACTGCTACAGGAGTACCATGATATTGCCTCAGGTACTATACACTAATCCAGGAAGTGTTTTTCAAGGTGATTTGAGAGACCGAGATGGTCTCTAAAATTTTTCCGACGGTCTCTCAAAATGCAGTAGACGTTCGCTGCATAGCCACCACCAAAAATACCCCTAAAACATCAATTTATGACCATCTCGGTATTTGGAACAAAATATTGGTGATTTGACTAAACCAACTTTCACACATGGTGTCGATATACATAGCTAACGTCTACTGATATGCACATCAGCGATGATCAGATAGTTGTTTCTTACTATCCCATGCTGTTTTTAAAACATTATATCCGCATATGATCCGAATCCTGTTTTGGTTCAAACCATACTATCCGTAACCGAAAACTATCCAAAAGTGTATGTTTAATGCATAAATTGACTAGGAGGTATGGCACCGAAAGTTGGAAGGATGCTTTCGAAGGTAGTAAATAAATGATTGCGCAATGTGCAACTTTTTTCACGAGGTCAAAAGAGACCAAAATTTATTTCACGGGCTGTATCCTCAAAATAACGAAAAAATATATTTCGGATCGGATATCCGTATCCGTATCCGGTTCCCGTTATGCAGTTCTTGGATATCAGTACGCGGTTGAAAAATTAAGGTGGCTTCACACAGAATCCGATCACGGCTTACGAACCGGTTTATAGCCAACGGCAGTCTTCACACATGCAGCAAGAACACCATCACCGAAAACCACGGAAATCCGGCTTACTTAAAACAATTTCAAGTAAGCCGTAAGCCGTTCGAAACCGAGAAATTTCAGCCGGATATGGCTAACGGAGCACGAGTGAAGACTGCCATCGGCCATAAGCCGGTTCGTAAGCCGTAACCGGATTAAGTGTGAAGCCACCTTTGCTATCTTGCCGGATATCCAAGCGGCAAACCAGACAGTGATCATATCTGATGCACATTACCAACCGAAAGGAGCGGTATTCGGTAGATAATGCGCACTTCTGCGCCGCTTTCACGTTCAGGTTCCATGGAACCCGAATTTTCACTTGTTTGAACGGGAAGACTTCACACACAGCAACAATAACAGCATGGTTGTCGGCTGTTGTCCGTCTTACTTAAACCAATTTTGAGTATGCTGCAGTGTAAGCCATGAGAAACCGAGAAAATCGTTCCGAATGCGACAAATGGTGCCTGTGTGAACATACCCATGGCCGTAAGCCGGTCCGTAAACCCTTTTTGTATGAAGACACCTCTGCAGTACGGGCGTTCTTCCACGTGAAGCTCAGAAGAAATTTTGGTTTCGTATTCACCTGAACAGGTAATCCTTCTGTCCACGTAGCAGCCATGCAACTCAAACTGCATTACAATCGATCCTGTCCAGGTGCGTGGCTGGATTCTAATGTACTTTGTAGAGATGGGTTCGCGAAGGATGTCCGTGAACTCGTCGGTCTGAGGGTCGACTCCGAAAAACATCTGATTGAAACGATACGTCGATTTAAAAGTGAGACTTGAGCTCAAGAAGATTTTCTCAAGGTTTTATGCAACCGGTGCCAAGTTCAAAGACACTAAACAATTACTGAATATGGGAATCGAAGAGAACCAATCGGTCGAAAGTGTTTTCACAACATTTGGAAAGCTGCATGACCCAGAAACGAAACTAATGAAGCATAGTTCTCTAATTTGACATACAAAAATAAGGAAACAACTGTTAGGTTAGGACCGTCGACAGAAAGTCCTCGATAGGAGGGCTTAACATTCCAAAAGTTGGCGAAATATCCACTCATTTGTAGTATTTCATATGTCAACTTGGGGGGCTTGGAGCTTTGTTTGGAGGGACTAAGCACACCAAAGCCCCCTCTGGCGACGGGACTGTGTTAGGTGAACCATGCAGTATGTTTGTTTCCGCTAGGATATCACTTCCTGTTAAAAGAGGGGCACTGACGTTTTTCGTTCGGTCGCAAATCGCTCAAACAAATGTTTGATGGTTTTACTAGTTCATACTTTATGTGGGGACTAAATGCTGCATTCAAAAAAATTGGTGACCTAGACATAACAAAAAAGAACCGTGTCTGTGACTGCATAGTCGTAAAACGAAGTAAGTGGGGNAAATTTGTACAGGCNANACAGGCATCAAAGTCTCACATGATCACTGCCATCCATCGAAGTATAAATCTTGAAGTTATTTCCGTCATCGCTGAACCAAAGAGCGTAGGTGGTTACGTAGCTTGAGCCTTTCTTGTAAATCGTTACTCCCGACACCTTGAGAACATGAAGGCTTGATAAATACTCATTTAATGATCGTACTGACGTGAACGAGAGCGCGTTATAGTTAAAGATCAAAATTGAAATGTTACAAACATTTTTGTTGAAATGCCCACATATGGAAGTAAATTTACGGTTGCCTTGATACCGATCAACGGTTAAAACGAGGTGCAGTGGGCCTCACAATCTTCAAAACTTTAGTTCTGCCCCTATAGATAAAATACAATGCAAAACGCGAACCTCCGGAGATCTACAATTTTCGATTTTGTGACATGCTATTTTCTTGAATTACTTCCACCATATCAGTATCTAGCCTGAAAAGTTTTCCACAAACAGCCTGAAAAGTTTTTCACATGTTTAAGCATTGTCCATATAATGCATTAAATGCATTAGGCTAGACACAAGAAGTTAACAAATACATGGATGTGTATTCGGAAAGAAATTTTAAACCGAAAAAATCTGAAACTTGATTTCCCAGTAGTAGAAAAAACGCTTGACACAAAAAATATGCACTAATTTTTTCAACCAACTGACACAAAAAAACAGAAAAGGTAGTCACACAAAACGATACCTTGCGACAGCATAAAATCGTTGATAAAGATGCTGACAAGCATTTTGAATACATTTCACAAAAAACACAAGAAAACCAAAAATTAAACCACTTCGCTCATGTACGTTGATGTAGACTTTAGAAAAGCTGCTAGCAATCTCATTAATATATTTTTTACTTAGTCATGCATCAAGCTCACGACCAGTGGCGTAACTAGATGTGTGAGCAGGAGTGGCGAAATTGAAGCAGAAGGGCTGGTCGCTTTAGAGGGCCCACTAGCCAACTCTTGGAAAAAATACTTGGGAAACGATAGTGAATCCGGATGTGGGTGCCTGTACTAATACTCCAAATCAGCAGAAAATACTCTGAAAAACGCAATAAAACAACAACCTACTGCAACACAAAAAAGAATACGAAAATCAAAATATAGGCTAAGTGGGGGCCTGTTTTTACATTTAGCTCGCCAGCGGGGCAGTTCGCACCCCTGCTACCCCGTCAGTTGCGCCACTACTCACGTCAAGAAGCAGAGCGGTGGCTAGAAAATCCATACCAAATTTTTGAAAGCATAAGCTTATCACAGTCTCTGATATGTCAGTTTGGTGTCCACTTCTTCCTTGGTTAGAATACAAGAAAAGGTATGCTGCATTCCTGACATGCGCAAAACTCACCTTGTAGAAGTCGTCGAATTGCACTTCCACGTATTCATTCAGGCTGTTGGAAGTTGGTGACCAACCAGATGGTGTGTAAGCTGCACAAGTAATAACAGAAACGTTTGCACAGGCATCCGCAAAATTCGAATTATAGATACAAACATTGTCGGAGTTTTTTCAAGCAACTCATTCCTGTGACGAAGATGGGAATTCAGTGTACGACTGACGCTATTCGAAACGTTTGCTTCAGTTTGATTAATCCAACACGGTAATTTCACATATTTTGTCATGCTATTGGTGCATGTTTCATGGATTTTTGTATCACACATTTTTCTATAAAAATTATGTACTTTTGCTCTTTTTCTCTAAAGGTGACAACTGTTTTGAACCCAATTGGATTTTGTCTTTTTGACGGTTGAGCAACTGATTAGTAAAATTCTTTCCACAAATATTTCCGAGCATGGGCGTAACGAGGTTAGATGGCTCACAGGGCAAGAAGCTAGTTTGGCGCCCCCATGTTCGAACCTGAGATCTTTTGGAAGCACATTTATTGTACTGAAGAAAGTTCTCGTGACCTTGTTGTGATTTTTCGGCGCCCTCTGCAGTCATTCGGCCCCCAGGGAACTGTGCCCCCTTTCCCCCTCGTTACGGCCCTGCTTCCGAGTGCTATATTCATAAATACTGAGAAGTTTTATCAGTGCAGCATCATCACGAATTTTTTCTCAGGTTTAACCAATGTCTACAAAACTATATTTGGAGAGGTAAAACAGGTTTGAGTTCCTCTCAAAATGATATAAATTGTGTCTGTGTTGCAAAAATATCTAAAAATTGTGGGTTTCTGATGACAGATCCGAATTCAACATACATTTTATTGCATTTAACTATCAACTATAAACATATTACCTAATCTGCCCAGTATAATCTGAATAATATTCGTGGATATAGGCCTACTTCGAAATTTGTTTGCCAGAAAATCAATCCTGATGCAAAGTCAAAAATATACTGAGAGCAAAATAGTTATGCAATATCTTTTTGAAAAAGATGTAGAACGCTAATTGTTCTACCATGTAGTATAGGCCTAATTGTTTTTTCCGGAACTATTAAAAAGGACTAAAGTTTATAGGCGAATTACGTGCTTCTCAGTTGCAAGCAGAATTGTGCAATGTAGCTCTTGGAGACTGGGCTGAACCTTGCTGTACCAAGGTTACACGCATCGTATACTAGAATGACACGCCGAAACCTTACGTTTTCCACAGTGAGAGGCTAGACGCAGTGTTTGCTAGAGCGACACACCAACTTTTCAACTGAATTTTGTAATTTGCATTAATCTTTCAGTCCCGCGTGTGCCACTTTTCTTGCAGAGCTTTGCAATCCTATAACTCGCCAGGCGATTGAGCTGGAGAGCTGTTCAAACCCTTTACGGATTCAGCAAGTCTTGTAGTCAAAATCGAAAAAAATTTGTTTTTCTTTTTAGGTGTGAGCTTTTCTGGGGGGAACGTCATAAGAGTAGGGGTGTTTTTGTGTTATTTGACCATCTTTGCCTGGCCCTGGGCGCCGTACCAATGGGCCATTTTTTGGACTCAAAGTTAAGTTGGAAGCTAGTTCGAAATCCGCGTCCATAGAGCCTTTGATTGACTTTCTAGCATATCGGGAGCGAAAATTATGGCTTATAAACCAAAAATTGACCAAAATTTTGCTCCCTCAAAAGTCACTCTTGGGGACATTACACCGCAGGCAATAACTCGCCGTCAGATTGAGCTAGAGAGCTGTTGAAACCCTCTAAAGCTCGTGCAGGTATGTAGTTTGCAATAAAAATAAACGTTTCAGTTTAGGATGTCTGTTTATTTTTAATGCTTATACAATGATAGAATGTTTGTGTTATTTTTTGCTAACGTCAGCATTTTTGCCCGACCTCTTTTTAAGACCCCCAGGAGCCATTTAAATGACATACAATTTTTTTGAGTTTGGCTGTTTTTTGGTTACTATTCGGGACTTGGAAGGGTCTTAAGGGGTTTTTAGCATTCCTGGTTCCAAGATTAGGGCCAAGAAAACTTAAAATTAATTTGGGAAATCCCCCAAAAGTATTGAGAAAATCCCCTTACCAATTAGCTGTTTTTGGCCTAACTTTTGAACCAGAAACGCTAGAAACTCAATCAAGAGCTCTAAAAATGCGTATTCCGCCCTAGAATCCAAAAATACTGCGAGCCAAAATATTGGCGCGGAGGATCGGATGATGACGTCATATAATTAACCATAAAACATGCCCCTGTCATGATCCCATTGGCCCAAAACCCCCAACCAAATGTAAAACATTTTTTTTATTCTAAACTACACAACGCCACTAGTCATTACAGGGTTTGAACAGCTCTCTAGCGCAATCTGCTGTCAAGTTATGACTGGCCAAAGTTTGCCCTGAAAGTGCAAATTATGTCTTTTCTGAAAAGTTTTGAATTAGGCCAAAAAATGGGTTTTTGACCCATAATTTTGGCTACAGATATGCTAGAAAGTCAATCCAGGGCGCTATAGACGCGGATTTTGACCTAGTTTTCAACAAAACTTTGAGTCAAAAGAGTGGGTCAATGGGTTGGGTCCCAGAGCCGGCCAAAAGTGGCCAAAATTTTTAAAGCGTGTCTTCTTTGTGACGTCACCTCCAGAAATCCCCCACCGAAAACGAAAAACGTTTTTCTTCGATTTTGACCACAAGACTTGCTGAATCCGTGGATGGTTTGGAT
>JGI24158J21664_10003390_pt1 | contig 19946 bp, 15 predicted proteins | sample Ectturendosymbi3_FD_21664 | JGI IMG/M metagenome (IMG submission 21664) | reverse complement strand
GTACAGCTGTTCACAACATCTGGCTTGGGAAGTCCAACCCGACAATGCCTCAGGGAAAACAAGCAACATAAAAGAGGGTCATCCTACCCTGTCCCTTTGTGAATGATCAGGAGTGGCTTTACAGAGGTTTTGTGATATTTTCCTCTGTTCAACTGACGGAGCTCCCAAAGCGGAAAGTATTCTGCAGGGGATAGCCTGTCAGGGTCTGACTTCATGATCAGTCACTGTTGATTGACTGGCGTTAAAGCTGGCAATCTGGCATTGCGCGTTGCTTGAACACACACACAAACACGCACCCACGAATAAATGATAGGATGGGTAAACTTCTGAAGCATGTCAATAAGGCATGTGAGCTAGTAAGAAAGCAAGTCCTTCTGAAACAGAGGGCAAAGGACCTAGATGTTGTATTAAGGCAAACGATACGTCTCTGAAGAATCCCAAGAGATAAGAGTGGCAGCAACCAAAGCGCGGTTGTGGTGAGCCAAGGGAGGAGGCGATGCACATAAATAGGGACTAAAACAAATGGTTGATAAAAATAGGGATTAGGCGAAGAGACATAAGTAAGCAGAGAACATATGAAAACGAACTGAGAACGCTAAACAATACAACGAAAGCTAAACTGCTCTATTATTTGCAACAGGTTTAGCACGATTTAGTAACTGAGAAAATAAACTGGTGATGATCATGGATCCTTTGGATTTTTACACGGAAACTGTCATAGATGATGTGCTCAAACATCAACGTGAAATGGCAGATCGACAGAAGCAGGAAGCTGAGAAACAAACGATGAACGAGGGGCTATCTAACTTGCAAGTCACAGTGACTCAGAAGCCAAGCATGAAAGGGCAGCCGATCGATCCACGAGAAGCCATAAAAACTTTGCCTGATTACGCCTTGTGGCGGTCAAGTGTGATACAAAACTATGTACATGGTATTCTCTGTCAGGATCGCCTGACAGAGCCATTGTCTGTGGGCCGTTTGGCCGTACATCTGGGTGTAACGTATGATGCATTACAAAAGTATCTTGATGATGTTTATCCGAAGCGTAGTCATTTGTTGATTAATAACGAATGAAGGGGTAAACGTAATACGATTTTGTTTGTCGTTTCAGCTAGAAATGGTTAAGATAACGGTTAAAGATTTACAAATTGCTTGTGAAAAGCAGCAAAACATTTTGGAACAAGCAAAAGCGATTCAAGTTGATCCTTTTGTGCAGCTTCGGCAATTGGACCAGGACGAGTTCTTTGAAAAATCTTTAGGCTTAATTTATAGTTACACCCGTACTAGAGAGGAAGAATTTTGGCTTTGGGCACATAAGGAACAGGAACTTGTAGCCTTTGTTTGGATAAAGGGTAATCCACAAGGGGTATTTGTAGTCCGCTTCGAGGGAACTGCGCAGTGGTAAACATAATGGACCTCAGAAAGTATAAAGACAGATTGCGAACTTTCGAGGGGATGTCTCGTTGTAACAAACCCTTGTTGGCTCGAGAGGGGTTGTATTCCACGGGAATAGGAAGAAAGGTAGTTTGCCGAGCATGCCAAGTAGAATTGGACTTAGGAAGATTCGGATGGGGAATAATCGAAAAGCATTTAGAGAAGTCACCTCATTGTAAGCTGGCACTTAGGCGGCAAAGCCTTAGAGAAAAATTATGGACAATTAAGCACCACGATGTCTTTATGGATAAGGAACAAATAACTACATATCCTTTAGAAGAAGCCCGGGTACCTAGTATGGTAGATGGGGCATGCCGTCAGTACACTTTTGAAATTAACCAAATAATAGGGGATCACAAAAAAATGGCAAGTGCAGGATTCTACTGGGCGCAAAGGCGAGAACAAGTAGTATGTTATTACTGCGGGGGTTGCTTTGACCTAGAGCAAATACAGCGCAATAGTAGGATACAGCACGCAAGAGGGAGGCCCAAATGTGATTATATAAACCGATGTTTAGGAGCTGAAAACGTTGCTTTGGTCCAGGAATATTTCTGTCAGGAGCAAATTCCTAACGCACTCATAATAAGCGCAGTTGAAGTCACTAAAGAAATTACGGAAACTAAAGTATCAGAGGCAGAAGAAGAACCCAGGTAATCAGCCAAAACAATAAAAGGGGGAGTAGTGATGTGATAAAATCATTTTCAAAGAATTTTTTGTTATTTTAAGGGTGTAGCAACCAGTTGTTAATAGCGTTAACCAATGTAACAAAGGATTATGGAACCGCGCAAGAATGCTAGCTATGTAGGGGAAGACAGTGAAGCCCCAAGTCAGTATAGGAGGCATGCAATTCGGCTCCAATACTAAACATAAAAACCTCCGATGATTACTGCTGGTTACCGTGAGGAACCACGTAGCTAAAGGCATAACCTGTACCGCCCATCTTTCGCGGGGCCATAACACTTATTATGATCAATTATGTGCTGTTGAATTACAGGATAATAATAATAAGGATGATAGTATCTGATGGACGCCCTTTGGGAAACCCAAAGGACCCGCCTGGTCAACGAAGTGTGTATATAATACCTGGTAACACCAAACGAGAGACATATCGATTAATGACATTTGACAAGTATCCACAGGGAGCGGCAGTGGACCCATGGACTCTAGTTAGGGCAGGATTTTATTATAAAGGGTATAAGGACAGGGTACAATGTCACAGTTGTGGTATGCAAGTACAGGACTGGACACTAGGAGACAATCCTAGGGACGCTAAGTGGCATGAAATAGGATGTAGGTTTGAAGTTCATAATCCAGAGGAAAATGATGCCATAAGCGCAATTCGTGACCCAATAACTGCCATGGGACCGCAAGTACCAACGGATAGGCCGGCACCACCTGCTAGAAGGGTCTTGTGGAGGTCACCAGAAGTAACTGTCCTGCATCCAAATGCTAACCCAGCAGGACGGGTATTGACGGCCGCCAATAGGTCATCTGCAGAAGTAACAAACAGAGATAACCTGCGCATAATGTATCCATGCGATAATCCTTATAGCCCGCATTTAACGTCATTTCAAAGCAGACTTCAGACATTTGTGGATAGGGCACGCAATTGGTCCCAGGTGCGAATAAAAGCTACGCCAACGCAGATGGCTGAGGCAGGGTTATATTATCTAGGGGAGCGTGATAGAGTAAAATGCTACTATTGTAATGGGGGTCTACAAAATTGGGCGTTAAACGACGATCCATGGTTTGAGCATGCTAAATGGTTCCCTCTGTGCGAGTATCTATTACAGAATAAAGGGCCAGAGTATGTTGAACGAATAACAAATATTTATGCGCATTTGCAACGACCTCGAGGGAGGGGCGCACGACCACCTCTGGGCAGGGTACCCTCATCATTAGACATAAATCCCAACGAGGAATTTCTAATGGAAATAGGGGAACTTTACCCAGGTACACACGTTCCATGGGAACCGTTGACAGATACACACAGGCCACGGGAATGTGTTGACAGACCCATAATAATAGACCCAGGCGAGGAAAGGCAAAAAAAACAAGAGCAAATTGACAAAGAAATGGGTAATTCAGAAGTAATCCAAGCGGCCTTCGAATTAGGTTTTGAGCGCTACCAGATTAGAAGGGCTTTGTCCATAAGACTAGATGAGTGTGGGCGCGGGTTCGGTAAAGTCGAAACTTTGGTGACCTATCTGCTTGACGAGCAAAATCAGGGAAAATTAGAAATGGGTAGAGACCATGCCAAATCTGCCGAACCCCTGAGTGAAGAAAGCGAAATAACCAAAGTAAAAAGACTGCTCGCTGAGGATAAGTGCCGTGTTTGCCGACAAGAAAAGGCACGAATCTTGCTGTTACCCTGTGGTCATTTGGTAGTATGCGAGAAATGTGGAATAGCCGTTTCTTACTGCCCGGTATGCCACACCAAGGTTGCATCTCGGACGGTTGTGTTTCGAGTGTAAGGTGAATAATAAATATATGACGATCTATTTCAGAATAATAAATATGGAAGTAAAAGTAAAAGTGTTGAATAAAGAAGGGAAAATGCCTACCCAGGGAACCAGTGGATCGGCTGGTTGGGACGTATATGCGAGTGAAAGTTATAACTTAGCCGCAGGCGAATGGACAAAGATAAATTTGGGAATAGGTCTTGAAATGCCGTCACACTTATGCGCATTGTTGGTCAAACGATCAGGAATGGCTGCTAAGCAGGGTGTCTGCGGACAGGAGGGGTTAATCGATAGTGATTATCGCGGAGAACTAGGAATGACCTTTGTAAATCATGGGACTCAAGAATATCATATACAGGCTGGCGATAGGGTTGGTCAATTGTTATTTATACCTAAACTAAATATATACCTCCGGTCCACGACGAAACTGCAAGATACGGCTCGAGGAAAGTGCGGTTTTGGCTCCACAGGAAAATAATCATGCATGTGTCAAGGGAAATTAGGTGTAAGTAAAAATTATGGAACTAACAAGGTATTATCGACATGGTTGGGAAATGATGTACACCATGAATAACGCATTAGTAATACAATCAGTGGTGGAATGGCTAAAGCAGAACTTTGCAGGAACTTCTACAAGTTTTGTGGATATTGACTACTTAATCTCTTGGTCAATGCAAGACATTTTGCTGCTGTATGTACTAGTATTAGAAGCACTACCAGTGACTCAGGCAGATTCGATGAAAGAAAACGTCCTTGTGGGTCATCTAAAAACGGCGTATTTCTCAGCAATAAGTGCAATTCAAAGTGTTTTCACCAAACTAAGATGTCCTTATGAAATTGGCCCGTCACAAAGAAAGAATTACGTGTGTTCACCGTTAGTACAGCTAATGCGACAGTATGCGCTGAAAGATGGAACATTGTCCATGTGGCGTCAAGGTCCTATGATGCTTGCTCCACAGATGCTGATGCCTGTCAGGCCTGGCAACATAAATACGATACGGGATTTAAGTTATATTTCAAGGCAACTAACGCAGGGGTTGGTAGATACAAAACGACTGATAGCGATGGTGGAACACAAGTACCTGGCATTATATAGCCCAGTGTTAGAGGGACTCTGGACTGAAGCGGTAGAAGAGGTGAAAAAGAATGCGGCAACCATGAACATACGAGTAAACGATCCAAATTTATGGGTAACGGCCGTCTGGTACATGGAAAATAGTGGAAAATTTCATAAACTGATGAAACAGATAGAGCCGGCTCATAGAAAAGCGGTGGCGACACAAAACACGGGTGACTTGGCACTGCCAGAACGAAACGAGACCGTGAGCGAGCGCTTCAGGTCGTATTTCACAAATGAGTTAATGCACTCAGTCCTGGCCGCTTACCTAACGCATCAGAGAGGGCTGTTACTTGGGGAGGCATTTTACGAGAAGGCCAAACTGTTCCTGCATGGTCCAATTCAACTGCCACCACCAAGAGTAACGGAACCGGCACTAAAACCTGAAATATATGCTTATGTAATTTGGACAATGCCCCCTGAAATAGATTATGCAAAAGGGGATGAAGAAATACAGCAATTAAAAGATAAGGCGGTAGTACCAAGCAATCCAACGGTGGTGCCAGTTGACCAAGAGGAACATGGGCCTCCCTAAAAAGAAAGAAGGAAAGGCAGCCAAAATATAGTATATTGCAGGGAAAGTTAATATAAAAATAACGTGAATAAAGGAAAACAATAATGACTGATAAAGCTGATAAAATTCAGGAGGATGCGTTACAAGATCTCGCTATGGATGCTCAGGATAGCGTGGGCACAGTGGTACAGTTGGTGGATACGGTGCATAGGCACAAACTGGCAGCCAAAACAAATCAGGTGGCACTTGCCACGGAAGTATATAACCTAAAACAAAAACACAAGAATTTAAAGAAGGGATCCCAGGCCTTGGTAAAAGCACAAAAGAAAGGAAAGGCAGGACCTCTGGGGGGAATTGCAAGGGAAATAACAGCAACCCTGTTTCCTGCCAGACATGCGAATGAAAGTCAAGCAGAAAGTGAAAAGGCCAGTGCACCTCCAATAGAAAAGGAAGAAGATAGGGATGAACCACCACCATCTTATGATGAACCAAATGATGAAGCAGAAGCCAATGTTACGCGTGCGGAAGTAGACACAGCTAGAGATGAATGGAGACAAAGGGTCTCAAGGGCCCAAACCAAAGACGAAATGACCGCAAGGGCTGAAGAGCAAGCACAACGATTAGCGAAGGGCGGATTTTCGCCACATATCGAACAAACAGTAGTAAATGCGCGAATAAAAGCGCGAGAAGCATGGGAAAAGGTAGAAGAAGCAAGGAATACATATGAACATCTACTTATGGAATTTAGACAAGAAGAAGAACAAGCGCGACGCGATGCTGGATTATGCGGGCCAAGCAAGGCCAGCGTTCCGGACAAGGATACGTCAAGTGACGACGGAAGCAAACACAGTGTGGAAATAACGGAAGGATGTCATAATGGGAAAAGGCAAGTGATCATACGACAAAGACAAGAACCAGACCAAGGGAGGACAAGTGCGGGGTCAATCTATCCTACTCTACCCCGAAGAGGAGAACAGGAAGAATCCAGCCAGTGTAAAGAAGGGCAGGAAATAAGAATAGACGAAGGATCAATGGTTACGGAATGTGAAACACCTATCCATGCACCACATCCATTACAAATTAGGGAAATAAGGAGGGTCGTAATACCATTAATACCAGGGAATGAAATCGCATGGGCGGTTTTAACAGAACAAGCTGTAAGGCGGGTAAAAGCAGGGGAAGAAACGATGCTCTTACAGGCACTTATGCCTCAGTTAAGTACTCACCCGGAAGTAGCGGCCCAAGCCACCATGCTGTTAGTGCAGGCAGCAAATAATCCTGAAAAAGGGAAAGAAGTACTAGCAGGGTTATTCCAGTGGATCCAGAGTAGGTATAAATTCACACCTCGGCAAAAACGAGCTAATTTCGCACAAAAATTAAAAGAAATGCAATGGTCATGGCAAATGAATCCTGCAGATGTATTGACCGGAATAATGACTGCGTCACAGTTAACATGGGATGAGGTATTAAGAACCCCGGCATTAAAGGAAGAATTAGAAGTAGCAATGGCCTCAAAAATGGACTTATCTTTGCACTTACAAATAACTAAAAGAGATCCCAAGGAATGGAGAAAAGCTATAACCGAAATTTGGGAAAAGGTAAAAGATAGGCTTGGGGGACATCAAGTAGAAATTTATCTGCATGAAGGGGAAACTGATAGCGATAGTGAAGATGATGAAATGGCTTGCAATGCGGAAATGCCTAGTGCGGCTGTGGCACAGGCCCATTTGCCCAAGGTAAAAACTGACAAAGTAGATTTGCGAAAGTTTGATAAAAAATTGGACATGGTTGTTTCGGCATTGCAAGCGCAAGAGATCAGTAAGGAAGGAAAAGTTAGCCAAGAAAGAGGGAATCGGGAAATACAGCAGGGGGGTTCACCTCAAAATCCGTCCTCATTCACGAACGCACAAAACGCTCCTGATCCGCGAGGTCCATTAAGGTGTTATTGGTGTCATCAAGAAGGCCACATGAAGCGTAACTGCCCTCAAAGAAATAATCGAGGACCAGGCAATAGTTATCCTAGCAGAGGAGGTTGGAATGCAGGTCGCGGAAACTGGAACGGAGGACGAGGGGGTTATAATCAAAATCGCAACTACTATAACCAAAACAGAGGATATAATAATGGGTACAACCGAGGCTGGAATAACAACTCGCAAGGCCAAGGTCAAGGGGGATACCAAAACCAAAACCCACAATATAGGGGGTATAGGCGAGGCAATAACAGAGGAGAACCCAATCAAATGCAGAGAGAAGATAGGCCAACTTGGGAAAGTGAAGCTGAGAAAATCAGACAAGAGATAATCCGGGAAGGGCGACCCAAGGCTTCATGGGCTGAACCCCCACCGCCGCCATCTGTTGATGAGCAACCGGCACTTGCCGCTGACCATGCAGAAGCCAATTTTGTACAGGGACTTAATGCTAGTGAACGGTGGAAGTCCGAAACTACAAGACCACCATTAATGTATGAACAAGCCATGGCACAATTGGCCGATTCGGCACCCTTACTTCAACCCATGGAAATGCCAGGGGTTGATTTTTTAGGACAAAGATAGAAGACTTGAATGCAGAGGCAAATTACCTTCAGGTCTCAGAGAAGCCAAAGCTGAAAAGCAGCTATGTCTTTATTCAAGATGATAAGAAAGACAGAACCTTTCTGTTGGACACAGGGGCAAATCGTAACATGATAGATGCGTCCGTACTGACTCCACAGGAATTTGCGGCAATAGACAGGTCAAAGAAAGTCCCTGTCGCTAACTTCCAGAATCAACAGGATAAATTACATTCTATAGGAGAAACTAGTGTAGAAGTCCCGTACAAAGATAAAAAATTAAAGTTAAAATTTATAGTCATGCCCGCACTAAGTATGAATTACAATTTAATAGGAGTAGGGGACATTTTGAAACATTTTGTACCACTCTTGGAGGAACTTGGGGAAAAACGAAAAGAACACCACAAAGTAAAAAACCTCCAAAATGAGATAAACTTGGCACAAGCCATCCCCGAACAAAAAGAAGGAGTGTTAACTGAGGAAGAAGCACAGGCTTACTTGGAAACCTTGCCCACACCACAGTGTCCCAGCGAACCCCAACAGAAAGATGTAATGGACCAAGAATGGTTTGCAAAAGTGTGGAATTTGTTCCCAAGGTTACAGGCTGAAAAACAGAACCTACAGGAAGACTCTAGGCTCCCATACAAATGCAAAGTAGAATTACATGATGGTGCTTCTTTATTTTTTGCACCTGTCTATCAACTATCAGAAAAAGCTACCTCTGAGATGACACGATTTTTAAAAGATGCCGAGGATAAGGGCATAATAGAAAAGGGAGAAACAACTTGTCGAAGTTCAGCCTTTATGGTGGCTAGAGCAGATCCAAACGCAGCTCAAAGAATGGTGGTAGACTTTCGCACATTAAACAATCTGACTTTAGCAAAAGATGCTAATCTGCCACGAACGGACCAGTTGCCGAATCACGCTTGTAGAGGGGGTGTAATGTCTAAGTTGGATTTGACAAAGGGTTTTTACCATGTAGACGTAGATGAAGAATCCAGGCCTATATTAGGCATCGCAACTCAACCAGGGGGGTATAGATTTAGAAAATTACCAATGGGTTGGATAAACAGCCCTGGTGTGTTCTCTATGGCCAGCAGTTTTGTAGTAGGACTCGCAAATCATTGGTATAATCAAGATAGGATAGCCAGAGGATTAGAGGAAATCCCTGACAACTTTTTAGTATATATAGACGACATACTACTGGTTAATGACGACATTGAAGAACATAAAAGAGCTATTTACTACCTCCTCTACTACATGGCACGATTTCACCTAACAACCAACCTCAAGAAATGCGAATTGGGCAAGGATAGCATGAAATTCTTAGGCAGATGGATAAGTGAAGGGAAAGTTCACTGTGCCTACAAACACATAGATGCTATACGACGTTTACCCCTCCCAAAAACCATACGGGACATGCGAAAATTTTTAGGAATTGTAAATTTCACAAGACCTTTCCTGCCAGGCATAGCCGAATACCAAAGGAGGCTGAACCAAGTAGGAGCAGGAGTACCACGGAAAATGAGTAGCAGAACAAATGTTCAATGGACGAAGGCATTAATACAGGACTTTGTGAAGGTCAGAGACATGGTAATGAAGGCGGTAGCTTTAAACACCTACGATGGAAAGAAACCTTTGTATTTAGCCACGGATGGGTCAGACTTTGCTATAGGAGGAATTCTTTACCAGCTCTCAGACGAAAAACAAGTAAAACCTTTAGGATTTTACAGCAAATCGTTAAATGAAGCCCAGCAAGCATACGGAGCTATAGATAAGGAACTTTTGGCTTTAGAAGGCAGTGTTAAGCATTTTCATTACCTTCTGGAGGGAAATCATTGCACAGTTTACGTAGATCACAAGCCACTGGTTAATATTCTGGGATCTAAAAACTGCAAATTACGATTTCGAAAACTTAGGTTGCTGTATCTCTCAGAATTCGACCTTGACATCCAGCATATAGACGGGGTTGATAATGAAATAGCAGACTATTTAAGCAGAATCAAATTGAGACCCATCAATCCTGTGCAGATAAATGTGGCCGAACAACAAAAAGAAAATGAGGTTAAAGAAAAGGGATTTTTGCAACCAATCAGCAAATTCTCTAAGTATATGACGAGGGATTGGATAGAAAATATCCGCAAAACACAAGCCCAATTGATCAATAATAAACCAGACCAGGCCTATTGGGATCCCAGACATAATTTATGGTTAATAAAACATGAATATAACCGACCAAGGATATGGGTACCAGATGAAAGCATAGTGGATACGCTGATAAAGATTGATCACGATTGGGGACATTTCAGTTGGAAGCAAACTTATCAGAGATTAAAAAGGTTGTTAGCATGGCCAAAGTTACGTCGTAAAATTAAGCAAATGTTAGATAACTGTGACGTATGTCAAAGAGTCAAAGCATTTCGGCGAGCGAAACTAGCACCTGCACCTTTTGAAGCCCCAAATGAACCTTTCGCGGTGGTGCATGTGGATCATCTCCACATAGGACATAACACTATCCTGCCCAATGTCACCGAACTGCTAACCATAATAGACAGATTTACTGGACTTTTATTGGCAGTCCCAGTAACCCATGCAAACTCAGAACAATCGGTGTTAGGTTTTTTTAACCATTTCATAAGTCATTTCGGAATCCCGAGGGTGTTAGTCAGCGACAATGGGACCCCGTTCAAATCACGGTTATGGGAACGATGCATGGAAATCTTAGGAATAGAACATAGAACAATTCTACCGTATAACCCTCAATGTAACGGAAAGGTTGAAAGAGCACATCGCACACTGTTAACTATACTAAGGGCACAGGAACACATTGAGAAATGGCCAGTATATTTACCTTTCGCGGTGCTAGCAGTGAATTCATATTTCAATCTGGAGACAAACACTTCTCCCAGCATGAGAGCATACGGAATCCAAGTAAAAACGCCAGGAATGCCCATTTTTGATGAAGCTCAACCGTTAAAACCACCACAGATAATTCCAGCAGGACCAATAAGTATGAGTGGAAGCAAGTGGGAAGATGCAACGTGGGCATATATAAAGACAGTGCAACGAAAACATAAGCTGGCGCCATTACTTCATGGACCATATCCAATCATTGCCAAAGGACCGCGGGAAATGACACTACAAATCGATTCAAAACTCCGAAAAGTCTCTTATCAGCTCCTGTTACCAGCCAAACCCAAGGTTAAGCCACTAGTGACAAAAACAAGCTTAATAAAGGCACGCAACTATGCTCGCCCACGATAAAAGGGGGAGAAAAGGTTATACTAAAAGGGGGAGTGTAGCTTGATAAATCAAGCTAAGTTGTGTTTTGTGTTACTTTCGCTGGTATATAAAAATTTTTTTCGCAACCTTTTATATTTCTATAATATTATCAATATTATAGTAAATTAAAAACCCCCAAATTAGTGTTTTGCAGGAATTAATAACGAAAAAGTAATATTAGGATAACTAAAAGTATGTCTGTATCAACAACAAGAATACAAGAAAGTAAAGACAAGAATGTGTCAATAAAAGGACATGATGGTATTATACCAGACTCAGGCCCATGGGAAAAGGGAGAGTCAAAAGCTCTAGAACTATTAGCTCTGGAAAAAGTCATGCCCCATATAGGGACTATGAGAGAAGCAAGGTGGGGCCGAATGACACAGCAGTTGTTCAAAGAACATCCAGGGGTTAAGGATAGTGATAAATTACGACTGATTTTCAGTCGCGGCATGGAAATTGGGAAAAAAGATATAGGGATCAAGGCCGCGATATATCTTGATAAAATTAATAAATACGGGGAACATGTTAATGCATTGAATGATTTTTGGAACTGGATACATAACAAATATGAAAAATCGCGTGAAAGACAGCAAGAAAGGTTGAGTACTTTCATTAAAGAGAGTAATATAGCGGCAAATGTATCTCCAGTGGATGCATTGGAGGAAGCGCTTTGGGAACATGACTTCCGATGGGAAGACATTGAAAATGATGTCAAAATTCAAAACATCTCATTAAGCGTTATAAGAAGGGATGTAGATTATGTAAAAGTGGAAGAATTAATGGAACGAAATCCGGCAAATTGGAGAAGTTATTTAGAGCAGGAGTGGGAAAAACACGCTGCACCAGCATATCAAAGACAAATGAGTTACACCCGGAATTGGGAAAGAATGAACAAGAAAGGAAGACATGGAAGACCACTAAATTTTGATTTTTAGGTAAACAATTTTAGAGATAAATGAAACAGTGGGAATGGTGACAGAATAAGAGTAAGATGCTAAGGTTGTTACGAGGCCTTAGGCTGGGTGATGACAAGGCGGAAATTGCCTTGGGGAAATCATGAGACTAGCTAGGAAACAAAATACAAAACGATTAAGAAAAACCATGGTGGAAGATGAAGGAAAAGGAGTAAATAAATGGATAAAAATTTAGAAGTAATCAAGAAAGATGATAGAACGAATTAGCTACTCGTAATATCATAAGACTAAAGCGCTGCAGGTCGGGGTTAAGTCCTAAATCTTTCTTGACTACAAAAAGTAAAATGGCCATAAAAAAGTGTTAAAGTATGTTGAAAATGTACAAAATCGCAAGGTGTTAAAAGTTACAAACATGAAATGTTTAAGATAACGGTACAAAATTATGTAATAATATTGCGCAGATGTCAGGAAGAAGCGGAGGACCAAGAGTGCCTTTGCCCGCAGAAGAAACAAAGCAAGAAAAGCAAGACAAAAGAACTTTAAAAGAACTATGGGCTGACTTTCGCTGGGAAAGAAAAGCCCCAGTGTGCACTGACGTATATAAACCACTTGTTGAAAAACAATTGCAAACTCGAGTGGGACGGACAGTACAGTCTACTCGAAAAGACGATATGCTTTATTACCAATGAGTACGAAAAGTATAATCAGCATATATAAACATGGCATATTATCATCTTCATTATATCATCATTGTGATCGGATTATGTAAAGGAATTTTCGTGATGAATATATTGTGTCATTATGATTGGTGTTTTAAAAGGCGTTCCAATTTATGAATAAGATTGTTATGTAATAATGTCACAAGGCTGTTGGATTCTTTTGTGTCATGATAGTAAGCAATTAAGCAACGATTTAAGATTGTGTCGCATAAGAATAATGATTGCTATTTATATTAAAGAAAAAAAAAATAAGAGTTGATAATGATATTAAGTGTGGTACTGATATTGATACTCCTGGCGGGACCATTAATATACGGAGCAACCGCCGAGGGATCAGCGTCTGAGCAGTTTTACGCCAGTGTAATTAACACCTTCTATGGAACTAATCATACGGGTCGACCATTGGAATGTGGTCGAGATTGGACATATTATCATTACCTGGCTACGGAAGTGTTAATACAGATAGTGCTTTCTGTAATCCATATGGGATTGACAATCACGTTCTTTGTAAAACTATGGAAACGTAATGGAAAAACATTGAAGATTTGAATTAACACAATGAAAGGACATTGGAGATTTGAATAGTGAATGATGTAATTAGACAATTGATTAGTATAATTATGTGCATGCGTTTGAATTAGCAAAATGTACATAATCGCTAATTTGTGTTTCAGGACATCTAGGGGTAAAATAAGTAAGATGGCTTTGAATGTGGTGACACTGCCCGCAGAAGTACAAGAGCGAAGTAACAAGGTGGTCAGCAGCTATGAGAACGAAGATTGCCAGCAATTAATATACCGGCTAATAAAGAACTTGCAATATGAGCAGACAGGAAGGGCAATAATGGACAGCATAGTAATGACGGACTTCGCACCAAACAAGTTCTTTGAGTTGGTAACCTCCGTGTGGGACGATGAGGACAAAACCGTATCACTGTTCAGAACGAAACAATTACTGAATGTGTCCAAACAAATTAGTCAATTCAGACAAGATGGGTTTGTTGGTCTTCAAGAAAAATTAATGTGCATGGGATGTGGGGGAATAGTCATAGAATTGCCTGAGGAGTGCACTATGACGCAAGTGCATGCATGGTTGAACCCAACCTGCCCGGCTTTCTTGGGAGATGAACCTGATAAAACGACTGGGATGGAATTAATAGAATGGCCTGAGTTGGATCACCCGGTAGTGAAGGATAGACTTGAAAAACTGAAAACAAGCACGTTCCATGTGTACAGCAAAGAGCACTGGGACCAAGAACTAAGAAGGGAGACATGGGAAACATACGCAGATGTGCTCTCCAATGAAACAACTGGTCGCGAAAAGGAGAAGTTAGCAGAGGCTGGCTGGTATGTACAATTACATGGAAGAAATCAGGAAGTACGATGCTTCTGTTGTGGAATAGAAGTACGACATCTACGAAAGGACCAGTGCCCAATGATGACACATCTATTAGCCTCCCCAGTTTGTCCATACATGCACGCCATAATGGATGAGGAAGACATACAAGCGGTATTTGCAGGACACCCCCAAGAAGTATGTAAAAACAATTCTGGAAGTCCAGCGGTAGATCAGTTTTTCAAAAAAATATGGTTCCAACCACATATTGTCAACTATGAAAGAACAATCTGGGATAGACAATCTACATACATGCAAAAACAAAGTGATAAGGAAAAGATGAGGCTGATAGCAGAATGGTTGATTGAGCAAAGAATACGCGACTATTCAGAGGCCTCACCACCCAAGAAACCAAGGTTAAGTGATGAACGAAAGCATTTGATGCGCCGCTACCAATGGCACACACGAAATGTGGATACTAACACACGAATGATACAGATGCCACCTGGAATCGAAAGGCAATACGTATACACATCCAACTGGAGAAGAAAAGAAAAATACACAAAAAAATGGGGGACAAGTATAGGATTTAACCGTAGTGTTCCTCTGGTTGAAGGAGATTGGATAATAATGCAAGAGTAAAAATAGGTGGTGTTTGTATTGCAGTGGTAGGAAATATAAATAATGAATGTGAATAATACTGACAAAATGGAAGACATTAGTCAGAACAATATGGAAGAACAAGAATTGGCAAAAGAAAAAGAAATAGAAGATAAAGAGGAAGATATAAATCAGGAAATAAAAGAAGAAATGGTTAAAGAAAATGTAGAAACATTGAAATCTCAAGATGTCAAGGCCTTGATCATCCCAGCAAAAAACATAAACAAAAAACCACTTTGGGTGGCTCAGTTCGAACTTGTTCGTCATGGACAAGGATTGTTGTTATGTGAAACATATTATGACCAGAAATGCATCTGGCAAGAGGACAAAGGCTGTTTAAAATTGTATATACCGCAACGTCAAGTGCATGCCCGCAGTAATGAATGGTATGTGTACCCTGCAGCACGCCTGTTTGTGGGAGAAAGCCCACTATATATGAATTTATCCTTAAATCCAAAATTACGATCTACCTTTTCGGCTCGAGATATAAAGTTGGAAAACAATTATTTACATGTAAAATATAAACAACAACGCCAAAAAGGTGTTGTAATGCCTGCCGGCATGCTGTTGGGATCGTTGTATATATCTGAACCATGGGAGAAAAGACCAACCAATTATAAAACTCCTGTACCAATGTATGATGTTAAGTATGCCCGCTAAACCTTAATGTATGACGTACCGTACTGTCATGGTATTTAAAGTGTACTGTCATCGTAATTAGTGACCTTTATGTGTTTACAGGAAAATAAGGGCAAAATGAAAATATTGGTAGCCATGCTGGTGTATATAACATGGGTAAAAGGTTCGCCTTTTCCCAACAACATGTATCACACTCGTGATCCGGATGGAATACAAAGTGAACTGGGTCTTCACGGATACCAGGTACGTTCCATCACAAAACCGCAAATAATCCGAAAATCTTTAGCTCAATTAGATCCATGGGGATGTGATGATGAAAGACAAACAAATATACATGAATTACCAGATTTTGGTAAAGTAGCAGTTCAGGGACGAACTTATACACAAATGTATCATAAAGGCGGAAGATATTATCCTACAGCAGAAGCATATGATAAGGCATGTACCTGTCCACTGCTTTATGCTGCCCGATGGTTACCACATTGGGGAAGGCAACGAATAGAAAGCAACGAGTTAAGACATGATAAGCATGCTCTTGTAGAAACAACTGAAATAAGTGTAAGAGAACGTGATTATTATATCTTCTTTGATGAAACAGTAACGAGGTGGCAACATGTCACCAACGGCGCAAATGCTCGCATAAAGTTTCTGAATCTTACTGAAAAAGGGACAAAAAATCCAATTTTCCAAAACCAGCATAGTAATTTTCAAGGAAATTTTGCACTGGCCAAGACTCAATTAACCATGGCTTATTTGGCATTAACACAGCGAATAAGAGGTCAAAAATTAACACAAAGAATAAGGGACATTGTAGCACGAAAAGTAATGGGAGAACATCTAAGTAGAATGTTCGCGTCAAAAGGAGCATTGCTAGTACGCAAAGAAGATATCATAACAGGATTAAAAATGGTTGATTATGTAATAAATTCAATGTATGAAAAATATCATTGGGTTGAATGGGAACTAGTAGGGCAAAAAGGAGATGACGTACCCGTATCATGGAAAAATATAAATAGATCTGAAATTTGTCAAATTGCGGAAGAACAAAATTGGGGAATTGAGTATGAAATAGGTACGCCCCGAACAAGAAGAGTATGTGATGTAGGTGAATATTCCCTAACGAAAAATGTAACCAGTAATGGTTTCACATGGATACTACCGTTAGGAGGTTTTGAACCTTATAATTTAAGTTCAGATCACAGGTATTTATTGAGGAAACTAAACAAAACTGTTGACTGGACATATCGAAGTCCAGGATTAGAAAATTGGTTCGTGAAGGTGATATTCAGACATGGACCTACTAGAGAAAAGAGAACAAAAATATGGGCCATAATGCAAAGTGAGAGCACCTACACAAAATTTCATAAAACAATGTTAACACCTATATATTGGAAACATCGAAATACGATTATAGTAAAGGAAGAAGGGGATTTAATGTGTGAAAGGGATGCTTACTATATAGAGCAAAGAAGAATGAATTTAGGTGAAAGAGCATGGTTACCCGCAGAGCGATATCAGGCATTTCGAGTACTGGAGCACAGGCATCCAGAAAAATGCGAACAAATTTACACCAGGGAAAACCAATGTCGAAAGAATACACAATTAATGTGGTGTAAAGAGGCGACTGGACCTTTAGAAGTAGTATTACAAAGAAGGTCGGTAATACCCGATATACATAATAATCAATCCGTGTTAGCATATGGAACACCTTGTTTTATGCACACCAATTATACGTTAAATGCAACAGGACAACTCAGGACAAAAAGGTTTTTCCTGTCCTTACTGTTTTCTGCTATGTTTTTCGGGATAGAAGAAGCAGCGTTTAGTGCAAAATTAGAAAAATATCAGGCATTAATGAATCAAAAATTAGGGGCATTAACGCAAAAAATGAATGATGGATTTAATAGAATAGAAGGGCAATTGGATGGGATACATAGAGGGCAATTACAAATGCAACATGAATTAACTGTGTTGGCACAATATACAGCATCGTTAGCACACCATGAGAATGAGTTTGAAAAAGCACAAATAGAGGTAGATAGACAACTAATCGAAGGACAAATAGCGTTATCACGTACAACAATAGAAAATAGACAACTTGCATTAGCAGCAGGGAAGGCAAGTGCACAAGAAGCTATAATAAATTATAATCTGCACAAAAGAATATTGCGATTAATGGATCATTTGGAGCAAGTACCAGGACTTAAAAATAATACTATATATAGAAATACCTTACGAAAAGGACTTATAGAATGCAAAGAATTATACTGGTACGGGAAAAATCTAAGTGAGTTTGCGTCACGTTATGAAAACACGGAAAATATACAAAGAGTTGAACAACTTGTCAGTAATGCACCAATACTAAGACAGGAATTATATGAATTAGAAATAAGGGCACAACAAACCATACCTTGGCAAATAGAAGTAGAAAATATAGTAAATGCAACATTACCGGCGTTTGAAAGAATTAATTTTACATTTCATTGGGATCCAGTGACATTAGATTTTAATAATCTAAGTTGGGGAAATGGAGCACGCGAAGTCTTAGGGCAAGTATTAGGATTTGGAGGAAAAGTTGTTGACGATGTGGCCGGGGTTTTCAACAACGTAGTAGACAAAGGAGCTGACGTAATAGAACACACTGAAGATACTGTGTCGGGATTCTTCAGTGGACCTATAAAAATGATAATAATAATAGTAGGCACAATTATTGGAATAATACTAGTAATGGTTTTCGGAAGTTGTGCTATGCGATATTATAAAACAGGAAAATCACCAAATGTTGATAAAGCATTAAAATTAGCAACCACGATTGGAAATTTAAATCCTGTCAATGTTGCAGGAGCATTGGCAAGCCAAAGTATCACCAGCACTGTCTGAAGAAGCACAACGGAATTTGGAAAACAACTTGAAGAGTTGGAGAAAGACCAGCTACGATAAAAAACGAACCAAAAGAAGTGTAAATAAAACCTATATAACCCCTTATCCTGAGATAAATGTCATGTTAACTACGGTGGCCATAGCATTCATTTGCATCGCTATAGTAGTCCTTGGAGGCTACATTGAAAGAAAAATGCGAGAGGCAAGGAATGCTAGGCATGAGTACCAAAGGGCAACTGCTGAAGATTTATATGAAAGATTCAACAGCATAAGAGCAACCATGCAGGATTTCCACCAGATTGGCATGGGAAAACTTGAGAAACTGGAAAATCTAATACCAGAAGAAGCACAAAAAGGGGAAGACCTGATCAAAGAAAAAATGGAACTGTTGATAAAACTGTACCAAGAAATGTTAAAGCAAAACGCAATAAATTCACCCTATCCAGTGAGGCTGACGGGAGGACATTTCAATGAAGATTTTGCTATAATAGCCCGGATAATTCACTGGAATGCTCAATGGCGAGATGATGATAATGTAAATTTGATACCATCAAGTTTTGTGATATGTCCGCATCATCTTCCTGTGCCAGTAACATCGAGCGAATGGAACAAGGTTACAAGAAAATTCTATGAAGAATCAGGCATGATGTTGGAAATGCCACTTGAAAATGACAATAATGAATATGATGAAATATTGGATATAAATAACATAACCAAAGATCAATTATGCAATACCCCAGTCTGCATAAAACCAAACTTAAGCTGTAAAGGCAAAGAAGCTAAGTGTCATTATTGCAATGGCATATGTTGCAATTGTAACAACTGTATAAAATTTCGAGCTTTTTTTCAAATCCGCACAGCTTTAATCAACACGGGAAAAATAGATAAATGGGATTATTTCAATATAAAAATAGAAAAACAAGTACAAGTCACGGGAAAAATGATTGATCATGATAAGCAAGTAAAGAAGATCATGAAAACATTGTATGAGAAAGCAAAAATTGATGATCCAACGCTGCCCATGTCAATGGACCAATTGTCGGATTCATCAGAAATGGCACTGCGAAGAAAACTACGACATATAGCTGTTAGGATGATGGAAGGACCCATGATAAAGCTAATAACTGGTGATGAAAGATTAAATGAAATGACGGATGAACTTACTAACGAGGTGGTTGAACAATTCTTGGAACAACAAGGAATAATACAAAGACGCACCGCTGATTTGGTAAGATGGGTGATAAAGGCATATCATCATAAAAAGAAAACAACTGGAAAAGAGAAAGAAAAAGCAGAAGACAAGGAGAAGGATGAAGAAAAGACTGCAGGGGGGAGTGGTGTTACAGTCAGGTTTGACTGCAACACAAATTCGGCAGCAACAGAAGAAAAACAAAGTGACAATGAATCGGAAAGACTTAGTGTATATGATATTGGATACA
>JGI24158J21664_10003389_pt1 | contig 19948 bp, 11 predicted proteins | sample Ectturendosymbi3_FD_21664 | JGI IMG/M metagenome (IMG submission 21664) | reverse complement strand
CGATTTTTGCATGTTACTTTTCGCAACTTTTTCGATTTTTGCATGCAAAATAGGTTGTTTCAAGTCTTTCACAGTCAAATGTGCGCATAAATGCAACTTTCTCGCTTTGTTACTGCAACAAAAACTTGCCCTAGTCATTATACAAAGGCGGTCCATGGCATGGAAATGCTTTGCCTTGTCCTGCGTTAGTATTTTTGTTTTGTTCCTTTAATTACATTGGTCATGTGCGCCCAACTAAAAAACTTATGCTTTCTGCGAAAAAGAAACCCTCTTGGTCGCAATGCTGATGCTCCCCTCAACAAAAGAAACGATTACATCTTTGCGTGATTTGCCATGGAAATCCAAAACACTGGAAACAAACTATGTACTACACTTCAACTTAACAAACTGAGCATACGGACTGAAATGGCAATTTCAGAGTAACTACTGTAACAGCAATGCAGTAATTAGAAGTGAAACGCCTATTTTCGTATTTTAATTTAACTAAATTGTCGGTATCGCGGTAATTTGTTTTCCATGTCAGGACAAGGCAGGTTGCGCTTGAAATCGACATTCCGCAAACAAGTTTCGCTCATCAGCGCTGTAGTGTTCAATAGGTGACTTTGAAAGGAAATGAAGTGTCAAACACCAGTGAGTGAAGAGGTTTTAACACTTTCACATCAGAGCAAGGCCGACTGAAAGTTTCCTTCATCACCACCCAGATGCGAANCAAAACATTTTTTCTTGTAAAAGATTGAAAACGATTGCTCACCTGGCGATCACGTTATTTCCAATCTCCTGCCGAGTGCTTGGCGCCACCAATCGAGAACTAAACCTGTCAAGCGATATTTCTGACCTCTACGAAATTTCTGAACTGTTATTGTTTGTCAGTTATTTTGCTTCACAGAGTAAAGGAATAAAGTTTGGCGGTTACTTTTTTGATGTGCGTTGTGCAAATTAAAAGTTTTTGGTTAGATGTCAGATACCCACAGCAAGCTGTATAGTACGGCAGTAACTATAACCACTAAAAATATTGGACTTAGTCTGAGACCTCAATTAATTTTTTCTAAACATAACCCGACACACCTATCTAAACAACAAACCCTAAGCCCTAATCATCAGTTTTCTCAGCGTACTCGATGTGGAGAATACTACTCTGTGCATGCGTACATGGCGTGAAGTCAGAAATTTCGCTTGACGCCGAAAAGCACTGATTATGACGTTTACAGATCTCGTTCAGCAAAACTGCTGCAATGCGAACGGTAGTTTCCATGTTTGTGATTTCAGAAGGATAACTAACGCAAACAAACGCTCAGCACGAATAAACCGCTCATCCAAGACGACTCATTATGAGCTGGTGTGCATTTTCTGCTGAGCTGAAGCGTTGAATAATCACTGGCATAGGCAGGGTCGCAACGCAGCTGATATTGCAAAATGATTGCAACTTGTTGTTGTACCTAACAACTAAACATGATTTTGAAAATTTCGGAGAGGGCAATTGCCCGGACGCCCACCCCGTGTTTGCGGGCCTGGTTATAGGTGAGTACGGGTTAGTATGGGAACGTTTTGTTATCTCAAGCTGTTTTGCAATTAGCTTGATTGATTATTACTTTGACTACATTTTCAACGTGGTCTGCAGTCTTGTCCGATGAAAAACTCATCCACGACCTTCAGAGCAGAACAGTGCGCGGAATTCAACGACGTTCCTTACAGGAACAAAACTTATACTTGGTTTCCAGTGGCAAGTCCAGGTAAGCAACTTCATGCGATGGCATTAAAAATTAAATACAGATGAACGCCAGGTGTGAGGTAATCGATTGAAAACGAATAGATCAGCTGCAGCGTGCGAGCGAGTGCTTACCTCGCAGATTTTTTTCGTAGCCTCTTGTAATTATTTTATCGACTTCGTATAGCGTTATGTGATATAACCGCAAGTTTCACAGCAAATGCAAAGGCAACCCGATTTCGCGAATGTATAAATGTGATAAAGTAAGATGATCTGGACTGGACCAAAGCTTGTTTATATGTACACTAGCAGAATATTCATTGGATGCAGTGTTTGTTTGAAGAGCTCGATCATTTTTCCAACAGTCTACCCATGCGAATTGCACTGTTACACGAAGAGCGGCCAAACACCGTTCGCGGACAGACTCCGAGACAGAGTAGTCGACGGAACACCTTGCTTCGAAAACGGGAATGACATCTGCGTCGAGGGAATATGCAAGGTGCATACGCGCGCGTTTCGTCTTTCGTGTGGCAATTACAGCAACGTGGTGCATGCAAAGAGGCTCTTTGAAGGGAATAGGCAAGGGAATCTTAAAGATGTCTCGCCCGGAAAAAAGATGTAGACTGTTGTGTTATTTCGTTTCGATGTGCTTTTTGTTTGTAGAGGATTGGCTGCGATCTGAGGATTGACTCAACTGCGGCTGAAGACAAGTGCGGTGTGTGTAATGGCGATGGAACAACTTGCAGTGACGTCGTAAAGACTTTTAATTTGACTAGAGGAGAAGGTACCAGACCCTATGTACTTATCGCGAGCATGCATGCATTTAGCTTTCTGGATACGTCCATGGTGGGAGGCTTTAGTTGGCTACTGACCGGTAGAAAGCATTGATTGATTGCTTGAACAAAATAACTTTGCTAATGAGAACCAAAAGAGCATTTTGCTTCTATCGAAAAAACTCTTATTTTAAACCAGTGGTTCTCAACCTTTTCACAGTAGGGAGCCACATTCAGACCAAGGATTAGAGAGTTGCACCAGAAAAAATTTAACACAAATCAATTGGCACGTTTTGTTTATTGCAGAACGGTCTGTTACATAAAATATGAGGTGTTATTGAAAGACTGCTGACAGTGCTGAGGGCCGCACAAAGGGGTGCTTGGGAGCCATATGCGGCTCTTCCAGGCGCGGTTGAGAATCACTGCTTTAAACCAACGTTTGTTTGGCACGCTTTCTTTTACGGAGAATCACTAAACTTCGAATAGAGAAGATTTAAGGTAGCGTTACATTGTTGTCTCCTTCGCAAAGTTTGTTGCGCTATGCTTAGTAACAAATGTTCTTTTTCTCCATGAGCCTTACGGGAAACGTCTCAAAACTTGCAGTTTTCTAAATTTGTGTTTTATGACAGTGCTTTTTCGACCACGAGGATCTTTTCGCTTGATCAGAAAAGAAATAGCGGTGAACATGTGGGGTTGGCGCTTTGGGGCGAACTTGCTAGAAACATGATGACCGATGTAAATTTACACTGAAAGAGTGCTGAAGCTGAATAATTGTCCTGCATGTGTGTGTGCATCAGTACTTGCGCTCACGCGAAAGTGTTTTAACACAAGACTTTTTATGCACGGCACAGAATACGTCAGCGTTGGAGTGCTGCCAATGGGAGCCCGCAATATTCACGTTCGAGAAACGAAGCCTTCTGCAAATTGTCTGGCTTTGAAACACCCGTCCGAAGGCGGGGAGTACTATCTTAATGGCGGTTTTATGATCCAGGTAACGTGAACCGATGCAGCAAGTGTATACAGCTGGTTAAGATTGCGCGTGACGCATGATAACGGCTCCATCACGTTGCTGCATCGCTGAGGTGCTTACAACGCAAGTGACAGCCGCGGGCCTAGATTTTTGCATTACTTTAACATTCAGCTGAGAAGAAAGTCATGTCTGCGGCTGTGCAGAATAAACGAGCATTTCCGAACGCCCTGCCTTGAAAGCGATTTGATGTCCGAAACCGCTGAGTCTTTTAAAAGAAAGACATAATCGGATTTGTCGCTTTTGCAAAACCTGACGCAGAGTTGCAAAGTTAAAATAGACGATTCGTGCACTGCATCTAAAGGCCGTTTTTGGTCGCCTTAAGACTTCTTCGCTTGGCGTCGTCGTACTCACGTGTTTGTCGATCAGGATTATAGGTCATCGTCACGGCTGCGTCACAAACGGTTTTAGAATGAAATGAAATGATTGCGACATTATGATCTTGTAAAAGCTGAAGTCAGAGATTCCATCTGAATGGAAGATTAACACGCATTCCACTATGTTTAAACAGCTTTTGTGATCGAACGCTATTGTTGGTTTTAATCAAATTTCTTTGTGCTGATGGGCAAGGAAAACAAGCGGAGAGCTAAGGCAGTTGGGCAGGGGGCCATAAAATCGTTCGCTGCACGACTAAAAGTTTAATGTTTCGTTGTAATTCCAAAAACGCGCCACCCTAGAAATCAACACAGGCCTATTTTTTATGTCTCGACCCATTCGCTTCACCGTTATAACGTTCTACTTTCATACAATTTCAAAGCCTCGAAACATTCCAATTCGAATGTGAAAGACAGACCGCAGCATATATCGTGTCAATCACATGCTTTAACGTTACTTAACCGTATGTGAAATCAAAAGTTATCAGTGCCGCTTCTCGCAGCTTCCAGCAGTTATCTAAGGCTTTGGTTGATACACGCAGTGGGATTTGCAATTTGAACTCGCCGGCACCACCTTCACCTATCGTCGGGAGAATAAGACTCTTGACAACATCACTGCTCCAGGACCTTTGACGTTCGATGTTGAAATCCAGGTTCGTTGCTTCCATGGCATGCCGGCTTTACGCGGGTGCACCCAGATTGCGGTGTTTGAAACTTGCACTTGAGCCTTGGCTTTTGGCGATCGAATTATATCGATGGCACATTTTCTGCCCTGGTTCTATGCAAGCAGGGCGTAGACGTTTGACTTTTTGTACTCAAGAACGACGGTCGAAACTATAAAATAGAACATTCACCGCTTGTTATTACTAGTTTACTATTACTTGTTCTAGTTGGCAGTTACAATTTTTTCGCGCCAAAGCGACTGGATTGCTTTGCTTAGGCTGGGGCTGACAACCGTTTCCTAGTCGCGGGCCGAAATCGCAATCAGTAAGCTCTTGGCGGGCCGCACTATATTTTCACCTAACAAATCCCTTTATTTTTTGTTTATTCAATGTTGCACTTTGACATAACATTCTAAATCAACGTAAATACGGCAGGAATGAGGCATTTTTGCTAGATGGTTTCTATTCAGCTTGCACATCATTTGTTATGTGCCATTGATTTTATGCGTAACTAACGAGGAAAGTACCCAATAACAGTGCGAAATGAAAACATGAACTACGTTTATGACACGTGAAGTATGCACAACGTTAATACCATACTGGACGCTGTATGATGCTAAGTTTTTGAACATTAAGAGATATGAATTTCATTGTTGAAAGTTGTTGTTCACACGCGTAGGTACTGCCAGACTTCGATGTCATTTCTTGCATGATTGGCCAAGTTGGGATATAATCCACCTTCAAGAATATACTTTTTATAAATAGGAAATAGTGATAAACCCTTTGCAAGAAATTTTGATTTTAATTCGTCACTGTATTGATCTCAGCAAGCTCCATCTGAAACTTTTCTAGAACTGCATTCATACCCGCATCAAATGGAGTATTAAACAGTCGGAAATTAATTTCAAGAGAACGAATGTCACCAAAGTGGGAGGAATTTTTAGTCCTTATCTTTTATATCACAGTAACAAATACAGAAATGCCTGTAGGTTTACTCTCTTCTAGTGTGGGAAATGACTGTGGTTACCTTTCTGCAACTAAAATTGCCAGAGCCGTACTTCTGTTTGCCGGAAGCGTGTGTTTACTGTACCTCCACATTTCATGTGTCAGCTGGCTCTTTCCCTAGAGCAGCAAAATGGATGTATTTAAATTTGACATTAAATCGAGGACAAATACCAGAGCATCACGAAATTTTGCAGCGTTCGTATTTGTTTGATCAACGAACGTTGCTATTTCTTTCCTCAGTTCGTGCACTCTTTCTATAGCAATGGTTCTCAGTCTTTCATGGTTTGTGGTCTCCTTCCAAAGACTCACAACTGCTTATCAACAGGGCTTTGCAATATCACGGCAGAGGTGTTTAGTCAAGGCCTCTGCTCGTGGCCCCTGGAGAACCGCTCGTGGACCCCAACGGGGGCCGAGGGCTCCGGTTGAGAAACCCTGTTCTATAGCATAGCATTCCTTCGAGTGAGCCAGCGGATATGGCAGAAATGAAGCAAGTCGCCGTATTGATTCCCTGTTCCTAACAACAGCTGACGAAGTGACAGTGTTTCGATTCTTGAGACAAAATCACATTTACAGCTTTCAGCACGGAATTCATTACGCTCTTTAAATTCTGATGCCTTGGCAAACAAATGCTTCTTGATGAATAAGGCAACGTACTTTCGTAATGCTGTGCTTAATACTGAGGTTTTCCAACGACTTCTTTACTTTTACAACCATTACCGGGGCTCCATCGGTTATTATTGACACCACTTTTGAGAGGTCCAGATGTGTGTCTTCAATGCACCGTAGTAACAGTTTCAGATAACCTTCTCCTGTAGTAGTTCCCTTAATAGGAACCAATTAAATGAAGTCATGAACAATGTTGAAAGTTTAGCTTTCCCCACGTAAAAATACTGCAAAGTGACCTGTGTCAATTGTATCTGCGCCTTAATCAATCACTATCGAGAAAAACTGTAAATTTTTAAAACTCTCTTTCAGCTGAAATTTCAAATCCTCACACATTTCTTCTATTCATCGAGTTAAGGTTCTTGCAGAAAAACTTACATTTCGCACAACATTGCCAACGGCTAACGTGCAGTACACTCTTTCACGAAATCCTCGTCAGTCAAGGACTTCATATTGTTGCTAATAAATTCGCCACCTCGTAGCTGGCAAGAGCATTTTTTCTGATAGAACTTTGCTTTTCAAAGGTAAATTATGTCGATTAGTTTTGTCTTTTCTTGTTTGAACACTAAACTCAGAAACTTGGAATGTTTTGTCTCATGACGATGCTTCGCGTTGAATTCCTTGTTTGCAGCAACGTACTCGTTGTGAATCAAGCCTGTAGGTTTACCGATGTGTTTTATGAAGAAGTGTTTGTCCGTCCATACCTTACTGAAACCTCGGCACTCGACATCAACCCTTCTACGTTTTGCTAACATAACAAGTTTGCTGAAAATAACTGATAACTTTGTATTCAGACCTTGAAACTCAATTTTTGATAGCGGACAAACGTGTTCGACGCACGTTTTCAAGCAGACATTTAAGTTCTTCCGATGATCGGTTGATACAGTGTTTTCGGTAATTGCGTTTGCTCATTCAAACGTTTCCACTTGTCCTGTGCTGAAGGTTAACCGGCACACCCGATCAAGTCCTGTTCTTCACTGCAATGACGACGCAAATGTTCACATTATGCAACAATTCAGGGCCGGCCTTAGTAAGTGCGGGGCCCCTCAGTGATGTGTGCAGAAATTTCTGAAGAGGAGTATCAAGTCATAATGGTATAAATCGGTGATGTGAAAGAGGGAGGTCCAAAATGGCTACTACCCCCCAGTTTCACCTCTCCAGCAAAGACGTCAGCGCCGTAACACGCAATAACACCATGAGTTACGACTCTCAATACTTCCAGAAGGGAGGTATTTTTTGTAGAGCCAGTGGCTACGCAGAGCTAAAAAGTTTGCAGTGTCAACAAAAGATTCTATTTTACCATGCCGAGTATAATAGCCATGGACGCCCTACAGTTTCATTAGTTGGCAATACTCTTTTGCATTGAACCTTAGAAAGCTGAGTTTCATCATTGTCGTTTTCGGGAGAGCTGGGGTTGTAGATGTTTCCGTTTGGGCTAAATCATAGGTTCACAACCTGGGGTACATGTACTCCTAGGGGTCCATTTGCCTATCTGAAGGGGTACATTTACGGTTAGCAATAGAACAGAAACCTATAGTTACATATCTTTGTTTCCAAAAATTTATGCATATCAGTAAAATTGTTTTTAACAGCCGTTATGTGCTTATTTTTTAATATATCTATGATTAATCATGATAAAATATTTTGTCATAAGGCATTTTGATGGTACATGTTCATCTGTCGAAATATTGAAGGGGTACATGCTTAGCTTTTGAAATGCTGAAGGGGTACATGCTCATCTGTCGGAATGCTAAAGGGGTACATGGTCAGAGAAAGGTTGGGAAACCTTGGGCTAAATAGTCCCTAGCATTCCGACTCATTACACCTGGCTATGTAGCAGGAGCGTTTGCCTTACAAAATACCATTTGAAGTGTGTTAAAGTGCACGAGAACCATTTTACTGTGGTGTGACTCTTCTAGAGCTTTTTTTGGATTTTCTTTGGTAGTTCTGCTAAATTCTTATCCAACGCACCTCTCATTTTCTGCTTCGGCCCGTTGTAGCTTTAGCTTTAGACCTCTTTTGACTGTCACATAATAATTTCGGCCTATATCTTTTGGTCTTTGATTCATATTATTTAGCTAAGTTACAGAACCGAAACAACATATTCTTAAATAAATAACCCACATTCGACTGTTACAGCCAAAAACAAAACACACCAGTATAAGACTTGTATATCAGTATATACTTTACACTTAAATGATGCTATCGTAGAGCACCGGTACAGAGCACAATCCTCTGATTAGAGCAGGTTTTCAATAAAAAGTTTAAAAATTGCTTTCTCTTGCAACATGGAAGAAATACATAAAGTAATGGTAGATTTCCCAAATGCTACTTTTTAGAAATTTTTCAGAACAGGCAAGTATTTTGGTAGCATTGACATACGAGGCGGGAAGGGCAATTGCTCCCATAAATTCGGGCATGATTAAAAAAAGTTCGGGCAAAACTTCCCGATATGTTTGGTAATTTGCTTAAGCAGAATCATCGGTCTGCAAGACTTTCCTGTTGAAGATTCTATTTTAGTGGTTCAGAAATTCGGGCAAATCGAAAATTTTCCCGCTCGTAAACCAAAGATTCCCGTAAGCCTAGGTTTGCTAACCTCCAAAACTTTCAGGAAAATCATCCCACTTTTTCACTTTTTACAGACTTTTTGCAACTTTTCAATTTGTTAGGCTATGTCTTAGAGACTACGACAACCATCTGTTAGAGATTGATGCCATAGTCCTTGTACCGGCAGTACTTAATGATGCAACTTTCACCACAAGAACATCACAGGGCTTATTTCGCTCAAACGTAGCTGTCACTTCTGATTTTTTGCAAATGGCTTTATTGTAATACAGTATCCAAAAGGAAATTTTCTATTACTTTTACAAGGAACTATTATTTTTTGCACACCGGGAGTAGTAATTCAGTTCGAATAAATAAAATTAAGTTTATTTTAAATTTTTTCTTCAATTTCAGGTTGCCTCATCATATCTTTACGAGTGAGAAATTGATTATTACTGACTATGCAGCGCACCTTTGCCATTACGACCTTCAGAAGACACCTGGCAGTAACCATCGAAAGAGCAATAACTATCGAACCGAATTTTGTTGCAAATATTGAAACTGGACCTGCCAAAAATGAAACACTTATAACCGCAACAGAAAACAGCAAGGCCTCACTGCCTTAATTACAGCAGCTATTGAAGAAAGTAGGCTACACATTACCGAAAAATAATTGCCATTGTTACGTTTCAAGAACAAATTGTGAGGGCGTTAGAAACCACGTAGTCCACTTTGATTTTTGTTGGCAACAGGCCTCTCACGCTTAAAAATACTGTGGGTCCCACGCCGGCGCTACACAAGCTGCTTCGATTTAAAATGTAAGTTTACGTAGGCTAGCAGTAGGACAAGCGCGGGGCCCCCTCTGGTGCGGGGCCCGATTGGAAGCAATCGGTCCAATCGGCTAAGGGTCGGCCCTGCAACAATTCATAACATCAACTTTCCAGTAGTCGCAACCTACTGCCGCATCACAGTCACAACTATCTAAGATATTCCCAAGGTGGCAGCTGCAGGCAGGCACAGGTTCCATTGCCCCAATTCTAACGACTCACCAAAAAAACGTAGCTCTTTCATTTCAATTCAAAACGTTGGAAGCCACGTGATCATCTTAACTTTTCAAAGCTGAAATAGAAACAAGTTGCACTGGCCTTGCAATATTTTTTTTTTTTTTTTGTTACTGGTGGCGATCCTTATCGTAAATCTGTGCTCCGCGCTGTCGCTATTACAAATATAAATCTCAATTTCTTTGAATTTTACTTGTTTCAGATAGGTATGAATGCACCGAAGGTTATTTAGTTGGGACTGAATAAATTGCACAATTCAAGTAATGGCAGACAACTTCTTAATCGAGTAAATGGAGCAAAGGATCTCGTTTGAAAGGAATTGTCTTTTTGTACTGAGGATGCTTAATTGCAATTAACAAGAACTAATTTTGGTCTCATTGGCAGCTGCCTATTTGTTTCAGCGTAAAACCATCTACTACAGTTATTCTGAAAAGTAGAATGGATGTGGGAAGATGGCTTATTTGCCAATTAACTGAATTGAAAGAAATCTACTAATCATCCTCATCATGTTGTTGAAAAATGCTCATTCTCTCAACTGCAAACATCAAAACTTAATGCTGTTTTCACTTTTAATGGAAAACATGATGGAGCAACTCTCGACGTTGTTTTCTGTGATGACCCTCACCTGACCTCTTGAACCGTTACGAATTTTTTCCGTTTGCAGCTCCTTTGTCACGTACTAGTGATGCCGCATAGCTTCGCACGGCACTTATTGTGTGGTGAACTTTAACTTGCTATGTGAAGAATGTGAGGCTTAGTAGGTAGCAGGTTCTTCCACGTATGACCTTCACCGGTACCTCGATTTTTTTCTTTTATGACATGTCCTCACAACAGTTACAAAAGTATCAACTGTAAAATTTCTGATCTTTTGTAAGCTGTCGGAGTTTTGTTTATTGCAATCAGTTTTTGCATAGTGAGACCAGCCTTGTGGTCACAGCCTGTATTTGAGACTACAGTTCCCGTGCTTTTTTCAAATCTTGCTTTAGTTATTTATCATTTCACTCGCAAGTTTTTGCTTGCAATTTTGTCGACTGAAGACGCGTAAATCACGTGAAACATACTTCCTATTAAAACAATTTGCTGGTTCATTCGACTGTGCCACCCTTGTGTCGACTAACTGCTCGTCTTTTGCATAGGTCTTGTTTGTTGATGAAAATCCCGGTATTGAGATTTCGTATCTGATGCCGCACAACATCAGCACCGTTTTCGAAGCGGAAGAAAAACCCACTTTCCAGTGGATGATGCGCAAGTGGGGCTCTTGCTCCAGAACTTGCGGGAAAGGTTTGTGGAAGAAAGCTTTTCCTGTGCTTGCAATTTGTGTTAGATTTTACGGCGTTGGTTCCCGTTTATCTCAAACGCAGATCAGTAAAAAAGCAAGTGAAACTTAACGCTGATCTTCGCGAAGAGTTTGCGTCCTTAAATATCTGCTCAGGCTGAAAGTCGGTATCAGAGCCAAGCGAGCCTGCATCGCATTTCTACATTTACAACAGGGGCGGATCCGGCCAGTAAGGTTAGGCGGGTGGGCGATTTCAGTATTTTATAGTCAAGTCTCATCACGGGTTCACTACTGTAAGAGAAATGAAGTATACTTAACAACACTGCTGTGACAAAACAATGGACGGCAAAATTGCCTTATATCGCGAATGCTGTTTTCCGAATTGTACAAAATCAGGGTGAATAAAGTTATTTCCTTAGGTTTTGGTGGCGATCGCCCCCCCCCTGGATCCGTCCCTCATTTGCAATGAAAGCTAAAGTTTCGGTCGGTTGCACGAAGCGTCTTGATTTGCCCTACGTCCCCGTGCTTGATGATTTCTCTCTTCATATTTTTAAACGGTATAGATTTTGGGTTGGGTCAACAAGGGGACATCAGTTCCAGTTAACATAACGTGCTCCCTATTGTTTTTGCGACGTGTTACAATTTATGGCTTATATTCTTGCACATTGTGCCAAATATACTCCTCTGAAGTCAACGCCGAAACTTGTTGAAATCAAGACCTGGCTGTAGCTCCAATTTTCATGGCTTTACAGGAGTTCAAATGTCCGTGGCAATCTGCGTAGAGAGAAAGGCGGGCATTGTCGATGAGGACTTTTGCGACCCGAAAACTCGTCCTAACGACCGAAGACGAGCATGCAATCATGATGATTGTCCACCAGAGTAAGAAATATCTCACTGGAGTTGTTAGCACTGCTTGTTTGATAAGTTCTGCTACTCCCACAATTAACCAGGTTGTGGTGTCGAAAACAAAAATTACATTTTCACAAAAGCTGCATTTTTGTTGAGCTTTCATTTGAAAATAAATAAACAGTGTGTTGCCATATGTTTGTGATAGCAATTGCGCGCACTTTTGAAGAGTGGATCCAACTCTTGTAGGATTTGTAGTGTTTTTCTTTACTGGAGTGTAAAAAGTTTCTGGAATGTTGTTTTAATTTTTTTCGTTTTTAACTGCTGTTTATGAACAACACAGCAACATGTAAAACAGGGGTTCCAAACCTGGGGTACATGTATCTCTGAGGGAGCTTTTGCCTATCTGAATGGATAAATTTGTTGTACAATCGCAACAAATTTACTTTGAGACATAAAAACGGAGTCTACCTTTATAGTTCTAAAAATCTAATTGTTTTATTAAAAATTAAGTTGATTGTTGTTATTTTCCTCAGCCTTTTTGTTATGAGAAATCTTAGGGGTACATGCCCATCTATCGAAATTCTGAGGGGTACATGGTCAGACAAAGGTTGGGAACCCTGATGTTGAATTTCGCCACTGGGAAGTCGGCACATAACGTGGAATGACTGGCGTTCTGAGATACTTGGGCATTTTTATCCTTTGAAGTTTCAGACAAATCGCGGTAGAAACGCCGTCATGCTTATGTTGTTAAGCTACTAACAATAAGGACGCTTAAACCCTTAATTATACGTATTTCAAGATAGAAAATATGCTTGAAACTCCACTTATTGCTTGGTGTATGGTTCGCAGATGGTTGGCTGGCGCATGGCAGCCATGCAGCGTTACTTGCGGCGACAAAATTGGTCGCCAGAGGCGCTCCGTGGTGTGCATCAGAAGCCTGCAGGATGACGAGCAGGTTGTTTTGAAGAGACGGGAGTGTCCCAAAGTGGAAAGACCTCCCGCTGTTCAGCGATGCTCCGCACCTTCTCTCCTACCTTGTCCTGTTTGGCGGACTTCTGAATGGAGCAATGTGAGTTGAAGCTGAATGACGCCGCTGCAGGGGCGGGTCCAGGGGAGCGATTAGGGCGATCGTCCCCCGTAAAACCTACGAAAGTAACTTTATTCACCATGATACAATTCAGAAAACAGCATTCGAGATGTAAGGCCATTTTACTGTCCATTGTTTTGTCACAGCGGTATTGCAAAGCATACTTCATCTCTCTTGCAGTAGTGAAACCGTAACGAGACTTGACTACCAAATATTACTGAAAGCGCCCCCCCCCCAACCTTACTGGCTGGATCCGCCCCCTGCTCTGCTGTCACCTCCGTAGCAGAAATAACGCTGAAGCAAGCGTTTGAGGGTAGAGTCTTTCACATAAAGTAATAATAATTTTAGCGAGCAAATACATGCAGTTATTCAGAGCCGGCCTTTCGTTTAACCTCAAAGTAGTCATGGTTACTGCGCATTTATCAAAAATTTGTGAGTTTAGAGTTAAGCGGAAGTTGCGGTTCAACAAAAAATACGACTTGGTTTCCCTCGACGACTGAATCATTGGTTACTTTTACAATGATGGATTGATTCCAAATGAACACATCAAAACCATAAAAGAATGCGACGCTTTGACGCTTGATCTTCTAAAACAGGGTCTCTAAACTACGGCCCGCGGCCCAAATCCGCGTCGCGAAGCCATTTCATCCGGTCCGGGTAAACATTTTGTCAATAATGAAAAAATGATACATTTACAAAAAAATGCTGAATTGGTAAAATGCAACATATCCCGAAAAATCACATTACGTAAGATGTCTGGCCCTTGAATTTTTGTGTAATAGCTTATGTGGTCCCCAGATAATAACGTTTGGAGATCTCTTTTCTAAAATATTGAAATAATTTCATTTCAGAAGTTGTTAATTTGTTTTTTCAATTCTGATGGTGAGCAAAGTTTCTCGCAACATCCTGTCGCCTCTGAAATCAATAAAGATGGGCGACAGTATATAAATTATTTCACATTAGCCACTTTCGGACTCGTTGGAAAGACATTTCTTTCGATGACGTTGTGGTCAAAGCTTTGATGTACGAAAAATGCTTTGCGGTCCACTGAAACGCATCATCCCAAAGTGTAACGTCTTGTAGAACCTACATTCATGTTGCTTACAATTTAGCAGAGGACTAATTACTATTTCCAGCTGCACACGCTGCAGCATGAAACCAATGTGGTGAAAACTTTTTCACGTTTTGTCTGTAGCCCACCAAGAGCACCTCAGTGGAATAAAGCGGAAATTCAGCAATTTTTTTGGATTGAGTCTTGCAACTTTGCAAGATTAAGTCTTGCAACATGTCTATATAAGCAGGGACACAGAAGCACAGAGCGTCGTAAAAGCGGTAAACAAAGCATTGATGGAGGTAAAAATTTGAAAGTTGTGGACGTCAATAAAATGAAAAGATGAAATGCGTCCACAGCAAGAAAAGATAAACCTTTTTGCCGAATAAAATAAGTAGTAAATGTCATTGTATCCTTGAATAAACTGCCAGTTTACATAACGCGTGTAACAATTTTGTTATAGCGAGCTTTACCATGTCGAATGGGTCGCATGACATCTTTTGTAACAAAATACAGCTGAAAATTAAGCAGTTCTTGACTTTACTTGAATACCCTTGCAGGTCATCAACTTAAAGTTCCACTTAAAAGAGGAAAGTTTTGCCTTTCCTAGATAACAGTCTAACAGTCAATGGAAGTTGTAAAACAACGGTCTGCCTCTGTTGCATACCAGGGGTTGTCAGCAGTTTAAGAAGAAATGTCGGCAGTGCAGAGCGCCTATTCAAAAACACGTGTTGATGCCGAAAGTGAAATTTTCGCTGAAAGAAATTTCACCGCAATCTGTCTCAGTAGGGAAAGTCAAGTACGCGTGGTTGCAATACTATACTTGCGAACTGTTTCGAAGGGCACACTTTGATTTGCCTGCAACTCTGTTGAAATTATCGTTTAAGTTTACTATATGTTAAATTGCGAGAAGGTACACGATGTTTGTTCTTTAGCTTGGTTTGCAAAATGCTTAAATCTTGTCTCTGCTGAGTCCATAACACCAGAATCAATGCAAACTGATGTATGAAAAGGGAAAATCGATTTTTTCATTGTCACCATGACATCTTCATCGTTTTCAAAATACTGTTTTTAGCTTGTTTTAAACGTCATATGCATATTTGTTGCTGTTTTGATATCGGTACTTACCGGCAAGTCTTAAATGTCGATATCAGTAGTGAAAGTAGCATCTTCGTATCTACTGTATGTGTATTTTAGTTCGAAAAATCTCAACTTTTTATTGGATGTGCATGTGCAATGCAAGTAACCAATGGTCAGTCGCACCTTCTTGTTTCTGCGTGCGTATTAAACTGATTAGTTCATGTCAGTCGAAGTACTATAATATAGCGGGCTGACTCAGAACAGTGGCGCCAACGGCTATAGTTTTGTCCTTTCAGTGTTCGCTCTGATACAGTTCGTGGTCATCCACGTAACCGGCTTTGCCAAACTTTGTTTATATCCAACATTTTTGACCAGCGCTGCGAAAACCTCTGCTCCATGTCAAGAAGCGAATCGCTGTAACCGACTCTGACGTCTCTGAAGAACACTTGCCTTGTTTGACAGAACAAAGGACCAGCACTTTAATCGGTCCAAAAGCTTGAAGCACTGAAGTCCACGTAGTTACTGCACGTTAACACAGCAAGCTCATTTGACCTGTTGACCCTGAGCCGCTTTGTCTTGAAATATTTCTGGCTGTTTAACTTACTACGCATTCTTCTGAACGTTATTGACAGCACTGTCAGATCTGAAGATTTTAAGAAATGAGTGCTAACCACCACAAATGTTAGGAATGTTGTAATCTTCCCATATTTATTAACTACATCGACGTTATATCGCAATCTGTAATAGCCTACCAGTGCGTCAGCAAAAGTTTCTTCACCTTTTCATCTCGCAATGAAGCATTTGTGTTCTGTTGGAAGATCATTCTTCAAACTCGTTTTTTGCATGAAAACATCACTGCTTTTTAAAATACTAGAGCAGCTATGTCCAACCCCAGAACCGTCGCCAGAAAATCTTCAGTAGGGGGGCTTTGCGTTTGCGCAAGGGGGCTTCACATTCTAAAAATTGACACAAGCTTCACTGATTTATAGTGTTTCCTAATTCAATACGTAGCTTTGTTTGGGGATCTAAGCCCACCAAAGCACCCCTGTGGCGACGGGACTGTCCAACCCGCGGCCCAGCGGAAGGTTTCGTTGTTGTGTATGTACAACATAATGACAACCTGTCTTTTTGATAATCCTAAATTTGATGTGTTCGTTGCAATGTTTCTCACTACCACTTTGATACTTTACATCTGTACTGCGTACTGGCATATTTCCACGCGCCCAGTGACACCCTGATGCAAAACTGATTTCTAGTTCTCTGATTTATACTCCTGTTGTACCATTGGCACAAACTTCCTGTGATACCTCGCGCAGTTACCGAGTCATTAGATTTGTCAAATAATTATTATCAGTGGAAAGCATTAAGTAGCTAAAGCTAAATTTTAGTTTGCTGAGACCAAAGTAAGTCATTCAATGTTAGGGCCTTACTAAGATAGTGACATAATTTTGGCATCATCCAGGCCTTCGGTTGGACACAGCTGTACATAGAGTTGCCTCGTAAACTTGGATTACAGAGATTTGGCCTTCGATAGTAATGGCTTAGGGCGCTATATATTCTTATTCAAGAGATGAACTCTATTGCGAGAAATGCAAGTTGATTAAAGTATCAATTACTGGTCTGTTCGAATAGGAGTGTAGGACTGAAGATGCGTAGTGGTACGTGCAATCGATTTCCTATTAAATAACTTTTCTGGTGGATTCAAAACTCCGCCTTTGTGGAGACTAGTTACTTGAACATAGATATGTGCAAGTTTGAATCATCACAAAAAATTGAAAGCAGAGCCCAGTTGCCTGATTCCTCAAAAGCTTAACGTAACTCCAAGAGCCTTTAACGGCTGGTTAGTCTGAATCAATAACTCTACTTTATGCAACGCAGTGTTCAGTCAAGTGTGGCCAAGGCTTCCGAAACCGCACAGTATCTTGTGTCACTGAAATTCTGCGCGACATCATACTCGTGGGCGACGCGGACGTGGATTCATCGGAGGATGAATACCTTGAGGACGACGACATTGGCGAAGATAAAAGCCGCGATTATGACGGGATCATGCCTCAGGACGAAATCGCTCGCTTGACCATCAGCAGAGTGACAATCATAAAACGAAGGAGAAAGAAAAAGAATTTCGTCCACAACATTCACTACGAACCCGAGCCTGACGACAAATGTCCGGTTCATAGTCGTCCGTCCGACAAGGAAAGCTGCCAAATGCATCTCTGCTCAATCAACAGGTATCCACCTTAATTTTTTCCTGACTAACGTCAACGGCGTATCGGGCAAACGAGACTATATGTAAAATTATTTCAAATCGTTTTTTTACGTAAAAATGTTCTCAGTCGAAATAATTGCACCACATGTGAACAAACTCTTAAATTTTGCACTCCAGACAATGTTTAGTCTGATCCTGAACCCACGTTTCATTGAAAAAGCAGCCGGGTTTCAATCTGATTCATTTTATTTGATCTTGGCATGATGTGTTCAGGCTGAACGATGGTATATAAAAAATATGAAAGAAATGGAATTAAGGTCAGGTCTGAAGAAAGTATGAAAAAATTTCTTGTGGTAAATTAAGTTCAATTGGACAAGGCATTTTGTGTATTAATCTGACGGACAAAAAAATACACGAGGAGACTCACTTCTTTCTGAAAATTATAAGCTTCAAGGCGCCATATGAGTTGAATTCATCGTTCAGTTAATAAGTTACGCATCAAAATAAATTCCGTCTGCAAAATATTTCTGGCCATTCGAGTGCTCGATAGTGAATTAAAAAAAAGTGCAATTTAGATTCAAAACTTGCGTAATGTATACAAGAGAGTAGATTCAAAATTAAACAAAGCAAAGAGCTGACGATGCCTACATTGTAGACGACATATATACTCTGTAAGATCTTAGTGTCTTATTCGTAGCTGGGAAAGGATTCCTTTTTATAGAGTAGACAGTACAATGCGCTAATCCTGATACAGAAAAACAGAATGTTGAGAAATAGTTCGCATCAACTCAGATATAAAATTTTGAAACCTTTTCTTTTAGGGACCTCTTCCAGTCATAAGCTTGGCCATGCTCGAAACCTTATCCTAAAGTCCATTTTCCGCGTATCTAGTTACCTACACGATGCACAGTGTAACGTTGATGAAAACCTTTTGCATCAAAATATTTATCACGTTTTCATGAAAAATTCAGGGGTGTTTCGTAAGTCAAGCAATATTGTGGCGTGCTATTTTGATCAAGGATGCACAATATTTTGGGTAGACTGTAAATCAAAACTAATGATTTTTAGAAAAAACGCCTGGCGAAAGTTTAATGTACACCCATTGCAGGCAATTTCATCGGCTGGTTAAACTGAAATGTGAAACCGACTTGATTAATTTAAAACTGCTCCGCGCGCTGCATTGTGCAACATTCTTCCTCAACCCAAAGTCACGCTAATGGTAGAGTGGTGCTTTTCGTGAGTTTACTCATCTGACAAACACTGCCATTCGGTCAGACGCATTCTATTGCGTAACTTTTCTGCTGTAATTGTATTGGCAGGCTTGTTGAAGATCTTGACGGTTTTGATTCAAATGGAACTTTCGATTCCGCCATCGATCCACTGCTCGTTGTGCGAAGCAACCTTTTGCCAGAAATCGATAGCAGAGCAGACTTTGTCCCCACCTTCCAACAGAATCAGCTGAGAAACGATAACGATATACTGGACAACAGTGGAGAGTCGTCCGACAGTGGCGCAATCCTCGATGTAACTTCACACCCAGGCAGTCACACTCACAGAAACGTTGTGGTACCACCAAGTGTGAACTTTCGTTCTTACACTTCCGGATCAAAAATCTCAGATTTGAACGCGACGTCTGCAAAAAATAAGACGTCTACAGGATTCTTGTCAACTTCATCCACAACCGTTGCAACAGAGCAAACTACAGTAACAACCAATCCGCCAGTTACACCGCTCGCGAGATGGCTGACGGGATTTTGGGGACAGGTATGTGCTTAGTTAGAACTTGCAAAGGTCTAAAAACGACACAGTCAATCAATTTAGGAGTCGCGGCTTTGTGACGTAGGAATTATCTTAGGATTGGAAAAGTAGACTTGATGGTTTTTGCGTTCAGTATGGGTTATAAACTGATTAAAAATTTGTTTTTAAAAATTAAAAAATTTGTGAGTGATTAAAAATTTTAAAAATTTGTGAATGATTAAAAATTTGATCCCGCAAATTACAAAGAGATTAATATGTTCTTAAAACTTTATACACGTCAAAGTTTTCAGTCATAAATAGCGAAATTTTCATTTGAAATACCGCTGCACGTGGTTGATGCAGTAGGCTATGGATCCAAATTTGTCGTCCCCACTTCCATACAAACAAAAGGGTCTTTTCGTTGCTTTTATGTAAATTTAGGTTAGTTCCTCCGTGACCAGAGCCGGATTAAAGGGTAGGGGGGCCCGGGGCNATTTTCACTGTAAGGCCCCTTTGACATATTTCATGACGTCATCGTTTGTAAAATTTGTTTTCGCTGNTTCGCAACGTTCTTGTTTGCTCTTTCCGGTAGTCGGTTGTATGCCTGCGGTATTAACTCAGTTTTTAGCCGCCTTTGATTGTAAGCCGCACGAAATGGTGTTAAAAATTAATGTGAGCTGCCCTTGATTGTAAACCGCGCTTAAACACAGGTTATCTAAGTCTCTGATGGAATGCATTCGGGATGTTCGCGTACTCGTGCCTTACCCGTTTAATTGGCAATGGCAACCCTGCTATTAATGATGCTTACACTTACATCACTAGCCTNCAACTGCCTTCTGTTATCATAA
>JGI24158J21664_10003388_pt1 | contig 19950 bp, 13 predicted proteins | sample Ectturendosymbi3_FD_21664 | JGI IMG/M metagenome (IMG submission 21664) | reverse complement strand
AGTAAGTTTGAATGAAAGTTCAGATGAATTCTAGTTGCTGTACTAGAAGAAACAAAGCCCAACAAAAAGTTATATTAAAACAAACTCTTTAAAATTAGAAATTCCAAGTGTTAGGTTGCCACCCTCTACACATAAATCAAAAAAATCTGATTTAAATCGAAAAAATCCGATTTTTTTGATTTAAAAAAAATCATGATTTTTATCAACCCTGATATCAATACGTCCGTGCCGAGAATTTTGAGTATGAAATCGTCTTCGAAAAGACATGGCTCCGTTAGATCTAAAAGTACGAGTCAAAACTTGACATATAAGGGTGTTATTCTTCACGCACATCCCGTTCGTGGTGGATCGCACATTCAACGTAACGCGACAGATTCTGCCAAAACTCAGTACAATTTTGTATGATAAGAAAACTAGATCTATTTCAGTGAGAAATTAACTATAGCTGCAACCCATTTCTGTTTTTGCAGTAGATCATTTCAAAAAGGGAGCAGATGGTCACTTCGCTTCCAACGCAATGTCATGGAACGAAAAAGCGGATTCGGCCAAATTGCAAACAGGCGAGATGAAATGCTTGGTCGAACAAATCGTTTGCACGACCACAGATAAACACGTACCTTGACGAGCAACCGAGGACAGAAGCGGTGATGACGTTGGTCCTGCGTACGCGCCGTGATTTGGTTGAACATGTTCCACAGCTGAGGGGTGTTGGGCTGCCGCAGAAGCCACAGTCTGAAAAAAGTGCTTTGTCGCCTGACAAGTCTGTTTTCCTTTGCATGTGACCCAGCTTCGCTCAGATACGCATCATTGTTGAGCTGAGGGCCGGTTTTCTCTTTCTCTCTCTTGTCCATGCAACAAGCGGCTTGATTGGGCGCCTCGGAGGAGTGTTTCTCCTGGCAGGCCTGACGCTATTGGGACCGGGTCAATTGGGGTCATACTACAAACTGCTGCAAACCACCGCCCGCTTGTTGTGATGCACCAAGTACTATTGTGATATTGTGAAGTACTAAATTAACCGAAACATGAAAATGCGGCTCTCGATAGCGAATGTGTGGAAAATTCAAATTCAGTTACAGGAAAAACGTTGCATTTTATGACATTTTGTACTTGTAACTTTATTACCGACCGGTCGATCGCGAGTTGTCAAGAAATTTTCTAGTCGATCTTAGTCGAAGACAAGTTGGCCACCCCTGCTCTATGTCGTAACACGGACAGACCTGACGCAACAATCTTGATTTAGACACAAATCATTCGTGGCTCAAATAGTGGCAATGTACCTCTCACGCTTGATTGGTTGATGAACACAAGAGTCTGCACACAGAGCGTGCCATGCTGGGACTTTGGCTGCAGGAGTTGGCTTGCTATTTTGCTTCTAAAGTAAAACCTTTCTGGGGCCAATGAAATTCAGCCAAATTAAGACAAAAAACTGTGTCCGAATGATTTGCTTGCTGTCGGACACAACTGATGAAATAAGGACAATTTATCGTTTTTTGTCGGAATTTTCGGCCACTAGGCAATATATGCAGAATATTCCTTAGCCCCAATTCCTCTAGCGTCATGAAAACCTTACACCTCATTCTGAAAACGATTGACGCGACTTACTTTTGCGCTTAACCGATGAAAATCATTTGGACATGTTGCCAAAGACCTCTAGAACTGGAGGGGCAATTATCTTTAAGCGTTCCATAAACGCCACGCGTTTAAGAATTTTTCAATTCATCTATTCCAATTTACACGCTAACAAGGGCCACGCCAACAAGCAACGTCGACGATCATTATCGGTCTCGCCCAACGTACCTTATGTACGTATAAGACCTCTGATAGCAGCCACCCACAATGCAGGCTGAAAATGTCAAGCACTCCAACCGATTCCTCGACTCCAGCTGGTCGTACCATCCACTGTAGCACTGCGCGCCCTCCCCCAGGTTCACTGCGTCTCTGAAACGTCGACACTGGACAAGTCGCGCCATTACCTCCTGCATGACGGGAACAAAGTGTTAACTGACAGCACGGCGATCCGGGCGAGAACGATTAAAGTGGCGACAAAGACTGACGTTACTGTGGTCGAGTGCCAAGGTTACTCCTTTGCAAGGTGAGTTGGTCGACACGCAATCAACGGCAACATGTTACTCGGAATAATTCGCCACTGTACATAACATTTCTTGCGTTCGCAAAGCGATTTTATAAGCGACTACAAGTTACTTCACAAACTGAGCGAAGAAGTGGTCCCATCCACCACCATTTCAAATATTACATTGCCGCAAGAATTGACCTTTAGCACATCCAACTTAAATAGCATACGTGGTAATCAACATTAAACCCGGCGAAATTGGACTCAACAAAATTGGGCTGCCGTTGGTGAAATAGTTCTAATGCCGTTTGGTAAAAAAGGAATGGATCAAATCAGTATTACTGGCACGATTACGGCAAACCGGCAATTTCTGTCAAAAAAAAGCTTAAAGACAAAGTACCAGTCACCGCGCAATTGATTGTGGCTACCACAGAATACAAGCACGCGGATGATTTCAGTCGAAAATGGTTGGGTTTGGTGATCGTCACCACTATCTTACGTCGACGAGATCCAACCACTGATCTTTCCAGAGCAGAGAACAGTCGCCATCACTTTGCACTTCGGTGTATGTGCGCTCGTACTTGAAGGCGCGAGCGGAGGTCTTCTTGATTAACATCACTTCGCCTGAATCGCCAACAACTTAAGTGAATGCGCCGGTCGCACGGAGCGGTGTGGGGTTGAGAAGTTCGGCGCAAACCTAAACCGATCGCTACGCCGTGAAAAGTTCAAAAATACTTTTCATGCACGAAAATTAATTGTTTCTTAGGTCCTCCTTCCGAAAGTTCACAAATTTTACCAGATTTTTTTCAAATCCCAGCTATCTGAGACGTCGATTGGTCTTCCTGTACTCGTCGATTAACAGTTTAAAGCCCTACGTCTACGATTCCGATTAACAGAGGAAAAGCGCGACGAGTCTCATCAGTTTAACGCATGATCCGCCATCAGCCTCACAAGCCGAGGACTGGTTTGGAAAAACTCCTCCCCGTCGCGACAAGAACACCGCAACACTCCATATCATCGCTGGTGCGAAGACCCTATCACGACAGACAGCACTTAAACGAAAGTATGAACACGCTACGACGAGGAAACGCCCTGGTAGGTGCGCCGCGGTTCTGTCAACCGAGGCCAACAAACACGTGCCACATACAGTGTTCCCTTATAACGCTTGAAGAAGCTGGCACTGCACGGTTGAGCGGTCACCACCAATCAGCGTTACTACAACTCACCGCTCAAAGGATTCGAAGACGACTTTGTACGCTTGACGAGCATAAGCTGCAACAGCAGAGAACTTTTGAGCTTGTTTATCACAACACAATGAAAACGCAAAATTAACTTAATCAACAATAAAACAGAGTAGAACCAGGAAGTCTTGTGAAGTCGCGTAGATAACAATAACACAACAACGAATGATTTGAATAAAGCGTATTTTACGAGTAGCACCCGCAACAGTTCGAATGTTTACTTCACGAAGATTAAATTTCGCTGGGATAAATAAAGCATTAGGGGTGTTCTTCTGAGGTCAGCCGTAGTTTCTGCAGGACCTTACCTTCGCATCAAAAAATGCGTTTTTCAAGCGATTGGCGAGGATCATCAAAGCCACGTCGCAGGCCAAGGCTGTTTTCTTTGGTCTGCGAGAGAAATACACAGAAGATAATACTTACCTTATCATGCAAACTTATAAGATATTAAGAAGCAGCCACCTAAACAGCTTTCATAGCAATTTAATAAAACGCGCTTAACTTTTATTTTGCGCAGCGTATCTTAAACGAATGTAGCATGAAATACTCTTCAATGCGTTCGTGCATGCTGAAGCGCAGGTACAGTCGAAAGGCCATGAGCGACAGCCTCAATCGACACTGACTATAAAGTGAGATAAATTTGTCAGGAGCCATCGTTGCTCGTGACTTTAGAACACGCTTTCTCGCGAAATAAAAACCCTACTGCACAACAGCTGCGCAAAAAGTTCTTTAAAAATTACCCTAACTAACGACAGTTGAGTATTGCGCAGCTAGGGTAAATATTGACAGTAGTCACGGTCTCTTCCACGCTGATACTAAAATAAGATGAATTGTCTTCTTCTTCACGCATTTCGAAAATGGCAATTTTTTTCTAAGTAACAAGGAAAACATCACGCGAGCCATGTTGATTGCAAGAAGGAAACACGGTTCGTTGCGTAACTTGAACTTGGCTTCTAACGTACTTTTTCTGAGCCCAGGCTTTCAAAACGGCGTAGCGCTCCAGGTGGAGACGTAACCTTTCCTTCGGATCGGTTTCGTAGCCTTCGGCTTCGTCTAGTGCCTGACAATAACAAGAAAAAAAAGCTTGACTGATGTACAAGAATCAAACGATGTCCAGCTCAGACAAAGCGCCATCACTGTACTATGTACGAAAAACAATATACGCTGCTACTGAACACGCGCCTGCTATGTAACAGATTTTCAGTCGACATGAGATGACACTTGTACATCATTTACTAGCACCATATCGTTTGCTTTACGAAAGAACGTATTATAACTGTTTTATTTGCACATTGTACCTTTGCACCCTTCTATTTGCTGATGATGCCCATAGGACATTAAACGCCATTTTGCTAACCTGTCGTGACTTCACATCGCCTATAATTTCACAAAATTTTCAGCAATTTTTGACTTTAAGGAAATATTGCTATAATGCAGTTGCTCAGAAAATATCGAACGTACTATAATGCCGATGACAGCAACAATCACGGTAAACTACAGCAACGTTTTGCACAACCATAACTCGCGCTCGGAATTTCGAGACCATCATCAAACACCCGGTTTCTCATAATGTTAGTACTTCGACGAACTCATAGTAGGAGAAACACATTTCATAGAAGGGAATGTAGTTTGTCAAACTTCTATAGACCAAACAAATCAATGCCAGACAGACAATCGATGTTCTACGCAGGTAACGCCACACTTTAGCATCGAAATAAAACTACTGCTTGGAAATGTTTTCATCCTAAAAAAAGAAAAAACTTTACTGAACGGAATACCCGATCGAAGACTTTGATTCGACCGACCGAAAAAACCCACGAATTTGTCTCGACTCAATTGTTAATACGGCTTCCAAACTCCATTCATGCGCCAAACCCGACAAAGTGCAGAGCTCACCTCAATGGCTGTTTTGCACCTTCCACTGGCTCTCAGCAGCTCCGAGTAGAGAACGTACGTGTGCACGTGACCGGGCGCGAGCTCGATGCAGCGCTGGTAGCTGCGCAGCGCTTTCTCGACCTCCGCGCACGCGCGACAGCACTCGGCGTGACGCAACCAGACGGCGGCCATGGTGGAAAACTGGGGTGAGGCGATGAGCAGATCGAGGATGCCCAGCGCTTTGTGCTGCTCTCCGGTTTCCATCAACGCTTCGGCCAGATCGAACTGCAAGTCCCCTGTCAATTCAACGGTTGCCATCGGCAACAGGCGTAAACAGATACACAAACAGCCAGATATCGCTGTACGCTTGCGAAGTGAACTTGAGACAGTTCTGACGGAAGGGTAAGTTGAAATAGGTTTAAAAATATGCCGCCTGTAAAGCAGAGGTTTGGGAAATCCCTTGAGCTTTTTGGATCAGATTTTGAGATTTCTTACGAGGATGGAACTCGATGCTTCTAACGGAAAAGAACTGAAAATGTGAGTCGAAATGAAACGAGTTCGAATCGCCAATGCGCACGTCGTTGATCAAACAGAAGTATATTTCGTCTTGCACCGCACAGCGTTTCACGACAGGCACGAAATACATCAACTGTGTTTTCGACAGAAGCCAACTGGCGCGCGCCCGAACTATTGATTAGCCCGTGGCCTGGTGGTAAGTGCGTCCGCTTTGGTGCTGGTAGGTCTGGAGTTCGACTCTCGGCCGTGCCTTACCAAGACCTTGCAAATTGGTACTGTAGCCTTCTTTCCAGGCGCACGGTGTGCGGAAGAACATAAAACAAACGGAGTCAAACAATACCAGAGACCTTGTACAAACTCAGTCGTGGCGCTACAAGACCATTGTAGTTATAAAGCGCCATCGAAAACACCATATGAAATCAAAAAGCTATAGATCAGCACTACTCACCTATGCTATCCGGATCGTGCAAGCATATGTCCTTTATCAGGTTGGCGGCTGCGACGGAGCGATTGAGACGAATCGAAGCGATCGCGACCTTGCCTTTCAAATCGATCGCCAGTGACGTGGGCAGGACTACGCCCGACAGTTTGCTGTAATCTGTTCAAGGCGGGGCGGAGATAATTTCTACACGACGGACTGGTCAGTGCGAGATGCACGTCGAAAACTGTTCGGCCTTTATGGATTGTTACCTGGATTCGTCGACTCTTCGGCCTCGTCTTCGAATTCGAGCACTGCTCCAGAGTGTTGCTTCAATGTCTGTACGATTGCAAAGTATTGCTTAAGCGGAGAATATGTTGATTACAAGCACCGAGTTTCAAGGTTTTTTATTTAGACCTTTAATTTTATTTGTTTTTTTTTTACCCGACGTGCGTCACGTTGTAACTTGCGTCGACTTTAGCGACCTGATCTTTATTCATACAATTTTGAAGTGAATGGCCGGAGCCAGCTGTTGGGAACGAACGAGCTCATACCGCCACCGACAACGGGCTTAAGCTCACTTGCAGGACATCGCCGTAGCGCTTGGAGAGGATCATCAGTTCGCAAAGCATGTTGGCGTCTTCGTCTTCAAAGACAGCAGCGTGATGCTTCATTGCTTCCTGGAGCAGTTCGATCGCGCCGGTGTTCTCTGCTTTGCTGTGCAGGTATCTAAAGACATAAAAAGCAACCTTTCGCCGTTGCGTTCCGCACTGACCACGACGGAATAAAACCAATTACATCCCGCAACGACACAGGACACAGGTAAGTTCCACAGGCGGCGATAGCTCAGTGGTAGAGTGTCCGCCTCTCAAACGCAAAAGTTGGGTGTTCGATCCACGGCTAATCACCGTAACGCTCCTTGGGCAAGAGCGTTCACCTCAGCCGCCTGGGCAAGAATCAGGTTTCAGGCTTCGGCTGCCGCACCCATCCCCCCAAAACACACACATATACATATACAAAAGTTCCACAAAAAGATCTTATGCGTCTTAATCCAGTGGAATTGCCGCTTGTGGTAAGTTGACCATGCGATAAACTGATGTGGAGGAAAAATCGCAGTAAACGGTTGCGTGGTGCAATACGCAAATCTGTCGGTGTTACGTATAAAGTTAAGTATTATGTAAATAACCAGGCATTTCGCATGTTACATCATAGTTTATCAATTCACGAGTGCAATACAGAATTACGGACTGTGGAAGAGCAACTTACATATCTACCTACAGCCAATATCAGTAGAGTATTCCTTGAACCAGACAAGAAAATGTGAGCAATTTGTGACGCATGAAAAGGAATAACCCAAGCGGAAAAGTGGATTTAATTCTCTTGCTTTGCGTTCCCTACAAATAAACATATTTTTTCCATTGCACTTTTAGCACGATGCACTGACCTATCTTTGACTTTTAACAGCCTTTTAAATATTGCATTATCACATATGTATTGAAAAGTATCCGAAAATCTGTTCCCATGTGTGAATCACTGCATCGACTGAAAACGCATTTCCCATCCTTGCGATTACAGGCCTCATTCACAAACTGTTGAGTTTTTGTGACACGCGTTGCAAACCTACACTAAACCACAACTGTTGTGGCACAATCACATCTCATGTTATCAGTGAAATTTTCAAAAATACGCAAAAAATATTATCATATTGTGTGGCGAAGGTATGCCAATTCTTCGACCTGCATAAATTTGCATGTATCTCATCTTGTAAATATCATAACTCCATTTAACATATAAAAGTTTTGCGCATATACGAACTCATACCATGAGGTAATAAAGCTTTATACTCAAACAGACATTAAATACTTTTATTAACCAACTGCCCTCCTAACTCCAAGTAGCTTCTGCTTGGAAAGAACTGCTACCCAAATCCCTCCCGGTCTCTCTCAGTCTCCCAGTACAACATTTAACTCAATGCTAGGTTTTACTTGGCTTCCTCACAAGAACGCACAGCGGTGATTTGTAACAGTGCCAGCTTGCTAGCACCATCCATCTGTGTGCTGTTTACTTTCTGTAACTCGCTGTGTGTGTATGTGCGTGTGCGTGAGTGGGTGGCTGTGTGTGTGTGAAATATTAAAAATTACACATATTGCAACTATTAAATTATCAGCATTTTGTTGTAATCATTAAAATCAGGAAACAGCGCGCGCTTGTTTTTTCTGAAAAGATGTACTTTAGTTTCAAACCGTATAGCGACTGGACAAGCGTTGCATGCACACTGCAGTAAAAAAATAAACAAAAAGAAGTCGACGAAAACCTTAACACGTGGACTTACTTGGCAGTTTCGCGCACAAGCTTGATCGCCTGCTCGCCTTCATTTGCTGGCATATAGGATACGGCAGTTTTGTACACATAGGCGGCTCTGTAGTAGTTGCCGAGGCTTTTGTGCAGTTCGGCGCTCTCGATCGCCAGGTTCGTGTCCGTGGGCCTCACCTTCAATGCTAAAGTTTTTTTTCATTTTTAATGTTATGTTACGAGACCGTTCAGTTTGCGCATCATTATCAAGATACTCTGACGGTCAACGACTCTTACTGTGTCACGAACAGAAAACAACGCAGAATCGACAGCAGCTATGCTTTGATTATATCCCACGAGAACAAGGCGCACCATTATTTTGGCTTAAATGACACAAAATGACGTCGATGTTAGGTCTATCTCCAAAGTATGACATCATAGCAAGCATTTACTCCTTTCAGCATCATAGCATTCACTCCTTTTCAATATTCACAGATCCGTTTTTCCTTTAGGGGTGGGTCGCGTGAGCAGCACTATGAAAATGCATGCTTAAGCTTTCACCTGCTTTCTCAGTAATAGTACATGGACAGCTGCAGTGGTGTAACGGGGCTACACCGGAGGAACATGATACTGACTTGGACAAAAGTTTAGCAGACGGCAAAATCAGCAGTCGGCTAGACAAACGAGCTACAGTAAAGTTGATTTACGCGACAAAACATCGCTAGCGATACAGACCGGAGACGATTTCTACCGCACCTTTGTTGAAACAGTTCAAAGCTTTCGGCACATCTTCCTGTTCAAGGCACAGTCGAGCCAAGTGCACCCACTGGTCGGCGTCGGTCGCGGTGAGGTGCGCTGCCAGCAAACTGTACTGCAAGTACTTTCTGGCGTCGCCACGCTCCTCGTAGATCATCGCCAGCGTTTCGAAGGGCTCGGCGGCGTAAGGGGCTGTCAGGACCAATAATATAGTTGTCTCAAAACTTAAAGACGATCGTAGTCAAGCCGCTTCGTCACTCGAGCTAATTGTTACAGTACAATGAGCAGCTGTCAAATCTGACCGTTGCTCAAACAGCTATTGTGGCTTTCTTTCAAGAAATGCGTTCAGCCATACATATTTGCAACTCGTGTGTTTAGTCATGTAGATTTGCATCGGATTTTCGGTGCTCTGCTTCAAAACCAACCATGACACTGGTTTTAAGCTACACTACTTTTCGAAAGTGCTTAAAAATCTTGGCGCTAGGCGAACAATCGGCAATCAGTCTTGAATCGAACAGAATTTATATTTACGTCAGGCAAAAATACAATCTCATTTCCACTTAAACTGTTTTTTTCCACGAGAAATTTCCCTCTGCAATTCAACATAATAGGAATAACAATAGCAAAAAGAACGAAGAAGTCGAAAACCCTTACCAAGCCTAATAACTTCCCTGCACATTTTAATTGCGTCGCCTCGTTCTCCTCGAGCGTATCGAAGATTTGCTTCCCCCATCAGACCCCGGAGTTCTCGTGGAAGTTTGGTCGACTTCCCCTGCGGTACCCCGGATGGACGATAAACTTGTCGTACTATATGTACGCCAGACCAATTTTATTTCCTTTAGGCCTTTCAGAAAAAGTTGAGAAAAAGCAACGGAGGACACCGATTTTAAACCGAGCTTACTTTAGTCGATATTTTGGTCTTTTCCTGCAAGACATCCTGTTCTATGTTCAACTCTTGACGAATGGCTTTCACGCTTTTCTGGTCATCTTCATCGTCGCTGCCTGACAAAATAGGAAAACTATGTATATAAGCCCAGTGCCGATGAAATTGTAGCCACAAGCCAGCGTAGCGAATTAGAAAAAAAGCTTTGTCACGCAACAAACCATACCCTCCATAACGACACAAATCACAAGTCCGTAAAAAATTCATTCACATTCTTATCTGGTGGTTTTGCACCGGCTTCAGAGTCATCAGATCGATACTTGTAAAGTGCTCTGTCGGGCATTGTCACGTTATGTATATAATTCGTTCTGCTCGTCATTGGCGGGGATCAGGCATCATTCAAACCTTGCGGTCCGCAGCCAATTGTTAAACATTTTCATTCATTCAACTGATCGATCATTATTACCAAGGTAAGCAATCAAAAGAACAAATAAAATTTGCAAGATGTAAAAACTAGTTTTTCCTCTCACACCTGTCTCATTGACATTTCTTGTCGCTCCCCCAGCAACGTTGCTAGGATTTATTATGATTTGAAACTGTCGGGAAGTCTCTGGTTGGTTGGGCGCGCTGCTGCTTGGAACAACATCGTTTGTTAGAGGTGTTGTACTGCCGGGGTCACCAATCCGCATGTACTCCAGGGAAGATACAGTAGCGGATGGCTCTTCGACAACTGTTAGCTCGTCCAACTGTGACTTCTTGTCTGAGAAGCGACAAAGTTTATGGCAAGTGGTAAAAAAACTGAAAGACAATTTGGAAAGTCTCATAACTAACGCAGGGAAAGTACCCTTCACGCAACACTACAATGGCATTGCATGAAAGCACTTGGCTTTGGCCTGCCCAGTAACAAATTACAAGTGCAACAGCACTGGACAAGACGCAGTAAATACTTTTAGTTTTAAAAGCAAGGCGCTTTATGTCTCTTCTGTTGCAAAGGATAGCCCTCAGATATATGGCATGACTTGCAGATGTAAGGAAAATTTATATAACTTTCATCCATTTGCAAGCTTGCAATGGCTCCTGTCATGTTTTTGTTTCACAATATTTTACACATTTTACCTGTATAACTAATGTTTAATTGTTAAAACCACATGAACCTGCAGTCAGTGCACCGAAAAACCTTGCGATTATCGAGTCGAAGTGTCCTAGCAGAATAAAACATTTAAGTAATAGTTTTGTGATACAAGAGCAAAAAAAACGTATAACAGTCAACCAGTCCTGAAGACTAGATCAGTGTTTCAGTTGCTTTTATACAGTATGCTAACCGCCATGCTACAAGCCACACAAGCAAACAGAAACGCATGCTGACAAATCGCAGACGACAAGATAGATAAAGTGAATACATATTTTCTAAAAATTAATTAGGATGTATCAGGTAAATTCCTCGGTCATTTGTTCAGTTTGCAATAACAAAAATGCTCGGTATTGTTTGCTGAATACATTACAAGATTTATCATTGAAGGGTTGCTCCAAGCTGGCCCAAAGATCAGCCCCTCGATGAAAAATTGTCTTTTTTTACCTGCATTTGTTGAAACTTGTTGTATAAACCAAAGCAGTTTTGATTAGTTGCGTATCTTGTATTTTCGCAATGAAAATGAACATTGGCCGTTTTGTGAAACAAGTCTTTAAATGACGTTGGGAACAATCCACTTGTGAAATTTATGGATCAGTTTATATTAGGATACTTTGGCCTGCGGGCCAAAAGTATCCCAAAAGCTGACGTTTTGTGGCCCATGGTAAGGAGCAGATTTTAAATGAAGTGCCAATCTTCTGCGTGGGGCCAGCGAGTTGTCTAACCCGCAGAGCTTGACACATGCAGCTGTGACTCATGGACCAATCTGGTTATGTGCATTTGGCCCGGTAGTGCTGCATGGTTGCACACCTCTGGCTTAAATGATGCAAATCGATATAGATCGTTAAGTTTCAGAAAATTGAAAGATTTATACAGGAGCGTAATATGACATCTGAAACTATTATATGTAACACGTCGTTCGTTATTGTTACAATACCTCTAATGGTGGCAAAATGGAATTACTAACTGTACCCCATGAAACAATGCAATATTTTAAATGCCAGTGCACAAGACTAAAATATAACATTTTTAATACGTCAATTGATACCAAATTTGACATTTTATAGAGCGCCTAAGGGACACCTAAGACGCCCTTGACTAGTTTTGATTTTATCGATTGCACGTGAGACGACCAACGTAACGAGCTGTCAATAAGAAGTATTTCGCACACGTCGCTCGATGAAAGTAGCCGTCATTAATTTTTTATTTGGAATGAACAAGTTTAAGATAGGTTGCTATCATTTTCAAAGATTTTGTGAGCATAAATGTTGATTTGGACTAATTTAAGACAATTTAATCAAACGCAGCCATTGCCCTAGTTTGAGTACGGCAGTTCCATATTCACCCTATGCTGCAAATGGTCAAGATTTTCATGAGATAGTAGTACAGTATAAATGCAGATGATTTAGGCAAATCATTAACTGTACATGATAAATAAAAGCGGTCCCAGGACATACCCATGCGGCACTCCATTTGAAATATTGACTAATCTGGATTGCACGATTTCTATTTTCGCAAATTTCTTGCGATTGTACAAGTAGCTACGAAATAGTTGTAAGGGAACTCCTCTAATACCAAAGTTATGACAAAATTTATCAAAAAATATTAACTAATCTGGATTGCACGTTTTCTATTTTTACAAATTTCTTGTGATTGGACGAGTAGCTACGAAACAGTTGTAACGGAATTCCTCGAATAACAAAGTTATGATAACATTTATCAAATGGAATGTTATGATTAACGGTATCAAATGCGTTTGACAAATCATGAAATATGAAGCAAGAATATAATCCATTAAAAGTATAACCGATTAGAGCAAATAATCTCAACAGCATACACAGTTGAAGATTTATGCCTAAAACCATATTGATATATGGATAATAAAACTTAACTACTTGTGGAATAGAACACTCTGTAATATAGAATCCTTTCGAAAAATTTCATTGAACTGCAGTAACATAGACATTGGTCAATAATTAGTGTAAAAATTTTTGTCGTCAGATTTATACATATGCATAACCTGGGTCATTTTTAGAAGACCAGGATAAGAACCGTAGTTAATACACTTTATAAAAATGCACGAAAGAATTGGTGGTAGGACTAACTCAGACAACCTGATGACCTAATAATGTTAGCTGCTACATAATTTTCATTTATACCTTTACCAATAGAGATTCTCTATTAAATGTAGAACACTACTTACTCAGACATTTCATGCAGATAGAAAGATGAACATAAGCTAGTAGTATGCCCAAGTATACCATTTGGATCAGGAATTTTTTCAGCCATTCCAGAACCCTATTTGATTCATTTGCAATGTTCAAAGGTTTACGTAATTAACTTTCCCTGGCTATTCATTATACTTTCTGGAACTTTTTTGTTTTGGTTTCAGAGTTTATTACAAGTCCAAGGCTACCATAATTTTTTTGAATTGTTTCATTAAGATTGATTATTTCCTCACAGTAATTGTATTTAGCAGTCTTTATTGTCCTATTAAGACAATTTCTAAATTGTTTATAAACAGTGTGGGGCACTTTATGAAACACTGTATTTTTTCTGTATCATGTTGTAAATATCAGCTGCCATCCATTGCTTTTTAGATATTTGTTGTTGTGTTTGTGAAGGATTAAGCAAAGGGACATGGTCCTCCAACACTGCATGAAACATTTCATAGAGCAACTCAAACTGCAAATTGACAGAAGCTGATAATAATTTAATTTGGAATTTAAATGAGATGTCTGCATGTGACACCATAGCATATTTTTATTATCAATTCTTTTCTCTATCCATAGAGTTTCACAATCATAACTTTTTATTTCTAAATTACATAATCTATGCAGTCTTTGACATATAAACTAACACCTCCAGTAACAATATGCATAAATTTATAACCCCACATACTAACGTTATATAAAATTGGTGCAGTGTACCTGATTCTTGATTCAGTAATCTACTATATCAGGACCAAACCTAAACTTTGTGATGAAATTTTGTAGGTTACATAAATTTTTAGACAAACTTGCAATATTAACAAGAACAATACAAAGACTATCCTTGCAATGCTGTTTAATAGAGGCAATTATATCTGATGAGTCATAAGATCTACATGAGACCCACAAATCAAGTGCATTCACGAAATTGTCTTTGGTATCACCCCTAATTTCCACTTGATTATGTACATACAACAGAGTTATTTAAACTACTACCTTTTTCGACAAGACAATTAGCACAGACATAGAACAAGTCATTCTGTAATACAATTTGCTTTTCAACATCTGAAGATGACAACCACTATCAAATCAACAATTACAAAAAATACACACAGCAGCACCAGAAAGATAGAAATTGCCACATGCTTTGCACCTCTCACTCAAACAGAGACATTGCAATTTCATAGCCATCAAAAACTGCGGTCTCTCACTACATTTCTGAGCAGCCAAGTTTATCATGGCAGTTTCATCGGAAAAAGCTAAAACAAAAGGAAAATGAGTGCAAGTTCTTAGTAAATCAATGCTTCCTCATAGTATTTGTGTTTTACATGAAGGTATGTTTGATTTTGACATGGTCAATCCACCTCCTACATCTCTTTAAAACTTTTATTAAGGCAACACCACAGCTATTTATGAGCAGTTACTAGTGAGCAGAAAGGAACTTTGCATTATTATTCACTACCACCAACATGTTAAGCAACACCACCGAACAACTCAGATCTTCATGCAAAATGCAGGAAGCACAAAAATAACAAATATTTGACTTACTAATAATGCATGTTGGTGAGCTCATTATGCGAGACGGTGTGACAGTTTGCAATTCCATCAGAGAGTTACTTTCTGATTGACTAGAAGGAGATCTAAAAAATGCATGCCAATTTTTAAAAAGTACAGTGTAAACAAGAAACCAAGAAGTTCTACCAAGAACAGTATTTTATTGCAATATAAGGTTAACAAAAATGATGTGTGGATCTCTTACAAATTATAATCCTGACACATATACAAATTTGAAATCCTCATTGCAGCTGTCTTATTTCAAAAAGTGGAATGTGCTGAACTCAATGCTTCATAATGCCGAAACACACAAGAACAATAGGTTTATCACCATCTCATTGGCAAATACTTGCAAAAGTTGCTTAATAATTTAGTAACTCAAGCTTTTGAGCTGTTGTCCAATCTTGTCTAAATCTTTCCATTGTGCAGTGCAGAGTAGAATACACACCTCAGATGTAATGACTGAAAGTTTTTATTGGATACTAGGCTCGAGTCCAAGTCTTTTGAGCATTTGATCGACTTTCTAGCATTTCTGGTTCAAAAGTTATGATCTAAAATAAACAAATCACTTTAATGTCTAATTAGTGGATTAATCAATTATTTTTATTATTTTAGATCATAACTTTTGAACCCAAAACCCCAACAGGTTATCCAAACTATCAAGACTCGGATTGTAGTCTAATTTCCAATAAAAACTTCAGCAAAACACTACCATCTAACGGTTTGGGCCCAGGGCCAGGTGAAGTGGGCCAAGGTGGCCTAAGTCCTCCACTTATGACGTCACTCACACAAAATCTGCAAACCCCAACCAAAAAATTTTTACTACAAGACTTGCTGAGTCTTTTGAGCTTTTGAACAGCTCTCTACCGCTTTCAGTGCAGAGTTACGCTTGCACAAAGTCATGTGCAATCTGGTTAAGTTTTGGCATGAAATCCTCGAAACAGGTCGGATGTAAAAGAGTTAATTGGAACTCTATAATGCATTTTAAATCGAAAAAGTCTGTTCCAAGTTAAGTTGGATTTAGTAGACAGACAGATGGATTTATTGTTTGTAGATTGATAAACAGTTTCCACTTTAGTAAAAAAATGCTTGAAATCAAATGTTTTCTGGTCAGACCAAGTATAATAGTGTTCAACATATACTTACACTGATCAAGTTTTACTTACTTGAAAGAACTATCATTGTTTTGACAGCATGAGCTTTCATGTGGAGTTGTTTCTGGTAATGCTGATATAGCAGCTCTTGCCCCAGACAATACGTCAGCAAACGATGAAGTCTCATAAAGAGAATTGAGAGGAAGTGGGACAGTATCAACAGAATGCCAGTTAGTTGGTGTATCTGCAAAATAATAAATAGCCTTTATCGTTAATTTTGCTGGAGGTAACATTTTTTGCCAAGTGAAACTGATTGGCCGTCAAAACCAATACAATTTGCTTGCCAACTTACACTTAACTGGCACCAAGGCCAGTTTTGAAAGTCTATAAAACTTATGAATACTAGAAACTTTAAACTGTAAAAAACATAAGCACACATTCACACTTCAATTTATTTAATAATACTTATACAGGTATTAACCAAAAGTTTGAACTAAACTTTCACAAAAAATTTTTGCAACTTTTTCATCATACAACTATTGTAATGTCATATGGTTATTTGCACTATACTAACATTACTTTAGTTGTCATGATGCCATTCAATCAACATCATACATTACAATTTTAATTGCAAGTCCAGTAACTCAGCTTACTAGTCCACTGCAGTTGATTACACATTTGGTTTAGTAGTTTTTTACCTTGATGTACGGATACAGCAGAGACCAGAGTTTGATGTGATTCAGACAAACTAGGAGTGCATGGCGAATGAGAGATATAGCTTGCACATGAAGCAGAAATCGTTTCAGCATCACTCTTTTGTTCCTCAGTCGACAAATGGCTATGAACATCCATGTTACTCTAGTTTGTGCATAACCTACTAAAACCAAAAAAGTTTAAATTAAACCATATTTTAGGCATTTCTTTGCTTGAATATGACTGTGCTAGATCAATGTCCACACAGTATCATATCCATGGAAGTGCATAGCCTACACTTGAGACTAGTAAGACTGTGCTAATCTTCATCATGGCATGGTGGCGTTAAACACCTGGGTGCATAAAACACTTACTTAAAATGACATCCGCCTTGACCTTCACCACATGGAAATGCATGTCACATATTCATTCATGCAAAGCAAAACTTTTTAAGGTGAAAGCATGCTGTACTAAACACAGCATGCAAACGAATTCAAAATCGACCAGATGAGGTTAAGAATTTCAATATTTGCACAACAATAGTTCATGGCAGCTGCAGCACCAGCATATGTATGATGCATTCCAATTAACTCGAGAAGGTTCAACATATGTGCTCTACAGTACTATTGTTATTGATGTTTGCTGCATTCTCTTTTCACAAAAAACAAATGCCTACAAGCTGACAATTTTTGTTCACGAGACTTTGTCAGGCTTAATTTTATGGTAGTGTCTATTTTACCTCATGAGGCAAACACTGTGCTAGGACTATTTTGCCTTAGCAGAATACCATTGATAAAATTTTGGATTTAAATAGAGTTGGATTTTGAAACTGTCAGTTTATCGGATTTGGATTGGGTTTTGAATGGAATTGATGGATTGGACTTGGATTTGGAAAAACCTAATTATCCGTTCATCTTTACAAACCACCCTTTCTGTCATAATTAAAAGAGCCTGTGCTTATTTTTTATTTTGAAGGCCTAATTTTAAACTTATGCTGCATTCAACTGCCTTGAAGATGTAATGCTATATAGTGTATTGTCATAAACTGCATAACGACAAAGACAGTGGATTGTTAACATTAAAAAATCAATGTTCCAATGCAGTTCAGTGACCCATGTTTCAGCACTGGACTGTAGCTCCTACGTACCACATAGTCCACAATGAGAAGTGTTGTGCAGCCCAATAAAAAATGCTGAAAGGATAGGCCCATAACTAAGAGGTTCACAAAGGGGCAAAGCCCTCCTGAACATTTTTGTCCCCGTAGAAAAATGTGTTGCACATAGTTTGAAAATTTTGGGCCTCTTTCAAAAAACTCTTCACCCCCTGGGTGTCCCAAGCTGCTTACGAGCCTGTGATTGTGAAAAGCTCAAAATTGGCCAAGGCTCACAGTTAGCCGACTAGTCTAAGGGAAAGCTTCATACTCAGTGCTACACTGACTTGCCCTCAATACAACATTTCCTACATAAGTAGCTACTAGCCATTTGATCCCAGTAGTAGCAGTAAGTTTAATGGCGATAAGGAAGGTATTGCATTTGCATTTTCATATTAAACAGTCTGCCAAGACACTGAAAAAAGCAGTATGATTATAAGTCAGGTGTCCCTAAACAAGCTCACAATAAAGCCTAGGAATAAAACATCCTAGGTATATGTCAAATCTAATGCAATTATATTTGGAACGAATAGTGTTCAAGAAGACTTCAAGAAAATTAGACAGAAAACAAAACTTAAAACTAGGCGTAAAACATAATGCAGTCCCGTCACCACGGGAATGTTTGGTGGTCTTAGCCCTCCAAACAAAGCTCAAAGCTCCTCCAAACTGAAATCTGAAACAATACAAATCAGTGGAGCTTTATGTCAAACCTTCTGTTTTTTCAATGCTCTAGTGTTTTTACAATTGCTATGGTTTCTTTCTTGTCTTTGAGATTCTTAATTTTCACCAAATAAACTCAACTCAACCCCTTGCACAAACGTAAAGTCCCCCTTTTAAAGACTTTCTCGCAACGGTTCTGACATAATGTCAGCTTTGATGTCTATAATACAGCAACAATGTAATTTCGAAGACATGAAATTTCTTTTTCTTGTCCACTCTGCACTTATATTAATCACGTTACTTTTGGTTGGGAGACATCTTGAGGTTCCGTTTTGTGGCACATCATGCTGCATGCAGGTCTTGTGGCACATCATGCTGCATGCAGGTTTGTGGTTCCGTTTTGTGGCACATCATGCTGCATGCAGGTCAGTCATGGCTGTCCCTGAAAAGGCTTATGTTAGGAATTTTTGATCTTCTTCATCAGGTTTGATATGACACTAATCAATTTTTAAGCATATTGAGTGTTTCTTTTTCATTCAATAACTTCACGCAACTGCCATTACAGATGTCACGGTCTCACATTTTTATAACCACGACCAACCCATACTCATCACAACAAACTCATAACCGTAACACCTCCTAAATTCTGGCCCGTACCCAGCCTGGCCCATAAAATGGCACTGTCCATTTTGCTTCACAATAGGCAAAATAAACACTGTTGGTGCTATTTTGCCTTGTATGTACACAAGGTAATGGATCATTTTAAAAGTTTGGCTGAAGCAATGTAGCACGACAAATAGCTTTTCCATCAACACTTGCTACTAATTTTGGCTACAGTGTATGATGTCTTCATGAAATAAGCAATGGCTACATATTTTTGTGCTGTGAAACAAATCACTGTGGCAATTAAAAACAAAGATATACTTGGCAATAAAACCCATAAGAAATTGGGGTTTAGTTGGTTTTGCAGCACTTCTACTGGTGGGACAGCAGTTTTATGGGCTCGTCCTCAACCCAAACGGTGAATTATGCACTACAGTACCTTTTGAGGAGCACCCTCGCTGCAATACTGAATATAAGGATTTCGTGGAAAACGAAGTGGTGTCCACCTCCAGGACCTCACAGACATTGACTTCTGTTTAATTCCTAAGCCCACGATCCTTTAAATCTGAGGTACAGTGTTACTGTATGCATCTGGTCAGTGGTTGGAAATAAATCATCTATGGAACTCACCCCATTATGGTCCGTGGGTAAATTTCTACCACAATATATACCAATATAAGAGACAAAATAGCATAAACATCACATAAAGCAAAAATAAAAAAAAAAACGCAATAGACATCAACATAACACAGATGATGGTAGGCAAGCAATGGGTGAAGAGATGAGGCATGTACAGATGAGCAGGTGA